>Ga0114962_10000999_pt1 | contig 24528 bp, 20 predicted proteins | sample C_130820_MF_Meta_FD_87017 | JGI IMG/M metagenome (GOLD analysis project Ga0114962, IMG submission 87017) | Freshwater microbial communities from Lake Croche, Canada to study carbon cycling - C_130820_MF_MetaG | ecosystem: Environmental > Aquatic > Freshwater > Lake | place: Lake Croche, Canada... | reverse complement strand
TGAACCACTAGCCGCTGGATAGTTTGTAGCATTCATGTTGCTACCATGAATTCTAAATACTCCCTGACCACCTGTTCCTGTACCAGTGTTTACTGTTCCTGTAACAGGTGCATTGCCCACTTGAATAGAGGGGTTATCAGCCCAGCTTCTGTCTATGGCAATACCGGGTACACAAAACAAAACTCCGTTTCCTGATGTACCACCAGCACCAGTAGCTGTGTTAGAAGTTAGTCTTAGTTTATCTCCTGAAGTTGCCGAATATATCGTAAGGTCTAAACTTGTTGGTACTCTGCTTATTCCCCATTGACCAGAAATAGTTCCCGCTCCTGAAGAATCTGCTCCTAGTTGAATATTAGAGTATCCATTTGATGCTGTTGTTATTCTAAGACCTTCATTCCAGCTACTTGCACTAGCACCAGTAATTATTGTTAATCCGTTTGGTCCTGAAAAAGCTGTGGCGTTTACTGTGCCAACAATAGTTGCATTTCCATTATTGTAAAGTATACCCGAACTACCATAGAAGCTATAGTTATTTGTACCACCAGACGCAGTAGCATATATAGCAAAGTTATTTGCTGAGGTTCCATTCCATGTTCCAGTTGAGGATACGTTAAGACCTTTCTTATAAAGAGACGCAGTTGATGAGGTGGCAATATTTGAAAAAGTTGCATTATCAAAACTTGCTGTCTTAGCTCCACCGTGCTCTGAATAAAAAGAGGTTGTGGGAGTAGTGGAGGTATAGGTTTGAGTAAATACTCCAGTACCAGAAGACATTGTCAAGCTGGCATTTGCATTAAGAGTAAGCCCTGTACCTACTGTAAGTCCTGTGCCCACTGTCAAGTTTTTAGCTATACCGACACCGCCAGCGGTTTGAATAGAACCTGAAGCCACTGTTCCAAGAGTGTTATCTGTTGTGTCGCCTTGATAAATTAGACCACTACTACTATAAAAGCTGTAGTTAAGTGGGGTGGTGCCTGTATTAGCAATATGAGCGTAATACCCAATAGAATAGGCACTTGCTGTAGCATTTGCCCCTTTTGAAGTAGCGGTTACCAAAGCCCCATTACCGGTGCCTGATGCTGGGGCGAGGGCTGTTCTTGCAGTAGAATTTGAATTTATATAAATTGCGTTACCAGTAGTTAAAGAGTCTACTTGTATAGTATATGCGTTGATGGTTCCTGTATAGGTTTGAGTAAAAGTACCTGTTCCTGATGCCATCGTAAGACCAGCATTGGCATTCAATTGTAGACCAGTACCTACTGTCAAGTTTTTAGCTATACCAACACCACCCAAAGTCTGTATTGCTCCCGATGCCACTGTTCCTAGTGTGTTATCTGTTGTATCTGTAGAATATAGGGTAGAAAAGGTAGAGGCATTAATTACTATGCTGTCAGGGTAGGTCTGCATGACCCAGTAACCGGTAATATTTCCTGTCGAGGCATCTCTGGGGTTTTGCCATGATGGTAGGTTAAAGTTTGTTGAGTTACCGCCATAGGATGTTCCTATGAGTGTGTATAGGTCTGGATAGCTTGTGGAAGCGAGGGATACCGTTGACCCGTCAATCCTTGTCAAGTTTACTGGTAATGTAGCAATCGAGGTTCCTGCTGAGTTTGTTGGCCATAATGAAATCCTTCCCAAACCAACCTTGGCACCACTTGATGCAGATATACGAACTGGTTCTGTAACGGACACTATTATAGTTGTAGGTGATAGGGCATACCCTACTAGGACACGGTAGGTACCAGCAGTAATAGTAGTTGGGTCTTGAGTATATCCACCAGATGTTGTAAGAAACAAAGGATTACCGGCAGTTAAACCAGTGAAACCAGATACAGAGCCACCTGTTTGAACAACGATTGGATTGGTTGATGTTACAGTAGTGTTATTTGTGGTAACACCTATTACTGTTGAGGTGGTTTCTGAGGTTGTATTGTCTGCTAGAGATACAACTCCCGTAGTAACACCAAGATAACTAGTGGTGGATGACACATAAACAAACTTCGGTGAACTGGCTGAAAATGTTGTTCCTGCTATAAGGGTTGCTGTAGTTCCTGATGAACCGCCACCTGAGAACTGTGTGAATACTAAGGGCGTTGTTCCTAGTGTTACTGCCCCTATTACACCTGTGAGAACCCAGCCCTGTCCAGCTTGGGAACCCTGCTCAACAAGAGTAAACATTCCCGCTGTTATTTCTCCAGTGTTAGGGGAGACGTTGTTGGAATCTTCTGTTCTGGTCAGAACTCCGTTTGAGCCTGAACCTACTGTTGATAGGTAATAAATACCATTCTGTGTATTTGTAGTTTGGTTTTTAACCAATATTCGGTCATTAAGGTTTATGGTTATTCCGTCTATTACTAAAGGAGAAGCCACCCCAGTTATTGTTTGAAAGGGTGAAACCTGACCACTTCCAATATTTGTACCTGAGGTAGTCCCTGCTACTACAGAACCCTTTAAGTCAAGTCCTGTGGCTACACTGTCTACATATATTTTAATTGCATTCTGTGTAGGAACAAGGGTATCACTTGTGCCTAAGGAGGTACTTGTACTTAGGCTTGCTCCACTAAGTAAACTGGCATTTAGGTTAGGTACTACTGTGGTGCTGGCTACTGTTAAGGGAGCAGTTCCTGTAGCAACAGTAGATGTTAAAGTACCTGCGAAAAGGTTTGTGGCGTAGAAGTTACCATCATAGACAACTTTATCAATTCCAGCGGGTGCTGGTGTGGCTGTAGTCTTAAAGAAGGTACCTGACCCACTAGTAGCAGTACCAGCCGTCAAAGTAAAAGATGCTCCAGCAACCCCAAGGGAAAGATTACCGTTATTCAGCAATCTCATTCCTTCGATAGAACCGTTGTTGCCTGTCTGGAATATTATATCACCACCCGTTGTTCCTACACCGGAAGTTGACCTGAGTATCAGTGTAGAGGTAGTTGTAGTTCCACCTATAAGAAGTGGTGCAGTAATTGAAGTTGTTATGGTTGGAGTAATAAGAGTTGGAGAAGTAGCAAATACCAGTAAACCTGTACCGGTCTCATCAGAGATAACACCAGCAAGTTCTGCTGAGGTAGTAGCAGAAAATACTGATAATTTGTTTGCTGTGTACGTAACCGTACCGCCTGTACCAAATGCTACCGAAGAAGCATCAGTACCAGTAAAAGTTAAAGTATTAGAAGCAGTAAGTGTTTTACCATCCGCAATAGTTAAGGTAGAACCAGTTGCTGGGGAGGTAATTGTTACTTTGTTAATAGATGTAGCAGAAGCAACACCAAGGATAGGTGTTGTTAGTGTTGGAGATGTGCTGAACACAATATTGGTTGAGGAAGTACCAGTAGTTCCTGTAGCACTTGTAAGATAGTTAAGTTTAGTTGATGTTGTTGTTAATGATACATTTTCATTTAGTTTAAGGCTTGTAAAAGTTCCTGTAGGGGTATATGAACCAGCTAACTCTAAAATGGTATCAGTTGCATCACTTAGAGTTTTTGTTTTTTCTGTTGTTGTAGGTCCTGTAAACTTTGTAAATCCATTACCAGTACCACCATTTACACTTGTAAGAATTGCTGTGCTACTTGTTACTCCAGAAGCCGAAGTAAGAATTACCCCCGCTGTCGTTAAATGACTTAGTGTAACACCACTACCGGTTATTGTTACTACACCTTTAGTTGCATTTGATGAAGACTGAAGAAGAAGTGTTCCTGAAGCAGAAGTAGAACCATTGATTTGTGCTACGGTTGGAGTGGTAAGGAGCATGTTTGTCCATGTTCCAGTAGGAGTATAGCTACCACCCAACTCTAAAATAGTATCATCTGCATCCCTTATTGTTTTTGTTCTTGTTGACCCCGCAGTAAGAGCCCCAGAAACTTTCATAATACCTGTTGTAGAGGTATCTTTTAAAGCGTTAGCCGTAACATTAGATTGAGAGAACTGTGTAAAGGTAAGCGGGTCTGTTCCTACAACAATAGTTCCTGTTGTAGTAAGAATCCATCCTTGACCTGCTTGAGTACCCTGCTCAACGTAAGTATATAAGCCCGAAGTAACTTCAGTTGAGTCATTAGCGTCATTAGACCTTGCCCATGTTGAAGAAGACGCTACCCATATACCATTTTGAGAACTTGAATACGCAGGTCCCGTCCCTTGATTTTTAACCAAAACACGGTCACCAGCAACAAGTGTTAGACCATCAACAGTAGTAGCTAAGCCACTAAAAGGATAAGTTAGGGAAGCTGTAGTGGCAACCCTTACAGATGCCTTAAAATCAAAACCTGTAGCAACCCCATCTACATACGTCTTAATTGCTTTCTGGCTTGGTACTAAAGTATCTAAAGGAGTATCTCCGCCTAAAGTAATATCGGTATTAGGTGTAAGGGGGGTGGGAACATAATCTGGATAAACCTGTATAACCCAGTAAGCATATATATTTCCACTGGAATCTACAGGATTAAGATTACTCCAATCAGGAACTTTAAAACTTCCTGATAAGCCTCCATAAGTATATCCTAAAAGAGCAAATAACTGTGAATATGTTGTAGTACTTACCGTCTGACCATTCATATACAGCATGTTGGGGGGTATTGTTCCTAAAGTTCCAAGGGGGCTAGCTGGCCACATGCTGATATTGCCAAGACTTAAGTTAGCACTAGAATACGGATTAACAACTTGTACTGGTTCTGAAACATTTATTATAATACTAGACGAAGTTATTGCATACCCAAGCATGACACGGTAGCAACCAGAAGGAATGGCTGTTGGGTCTTGAATCAAAGCACCATTATTCCCTAGGAAAATAGGTGCCCCTACTGTAAGACCTGAAAATGCTGAAGAAACAACACCTGCGTACTGAACATCAACATTAGCTGAAGGAGAGGCATTAGCAAGTGCAAAGCCTATTGCTTGTGTGGTAGCTTCTGCATCATAGCTGGCGTGTTGAACTTTACCTGATGAGTTGGCATAGACAACTTTAAACGCAGTAATTGCGTTTGTACCTACTTGAAAGGTAGATACTGTAGCAGAACCAGAAATAGAACCGGCATTGATGGCATAAACAGCATCACCAAGAACTTTAAGGTCTTGTTCAAGTTGTAAAGATTGAAGGGGAAGACCAACTATTGACCCAGTTGAATATTGTCCACCTTGGTCTTTTGAGCCTATCCAACTAGACCAGTTTATTGTCGCCATGTCGAATTAGTGGGATTACACGATAGAAAACTTCCCCGCTTCTACAGACCACACGGTAGCTCCGGACTCTTTAAGCTTGTCCATAGCACTAGGCTTATGGGTTATAACAAATACCTGCTTAAACCCTTTGATAGCAGATAGCTGATTGAACAGAAGTTCTGATGAAGTTTCGTCGGCAGGTCCATCTGGCTCATCCAATATCAGTATTTCAGAGCCAAAAGCATTGGCAACTGCAACCTTAAATCCTATTGACACTAAAGCAGACTCAAACCCAGATACCATAGTTATAGGCATCCAACTTGGCTCATTATTAGCTTTATATGTAAGAACAACGCCCTTTTTATCAAGGGCTATTTTTATTTTGAACCCCTTCTTCACATATTCAAAAAACCGGTTGATACTGTCTTCTAATTGTATACAGGCACGAGAATTGATGTAGTTTGGAAAGTCTGAGTCTATAATCTTTTTAGCGGATACCATATCTTTTATGCGTATCTGAAGGGTATTAAGCTCTATTCCTTTAGTTCCAGCCAGTTTTGTATCAGCTTCCTTTTGTAGGTCTAGCTCCATGTTCCATTTTTTAGAAAGTATGACGGCTTGAAGTGCATTGTGGATTGCATCAATGTCTTTCTGAATAGAGGATACAATCCTAAGACCGCTCACAGGCTCATCCATACGGTTAGATAAGCACCATTCAGACAATTCTAAAATAGAAGCCCGTTGGTCTTTAACTGCCTTTATGCAATTATCAATACGGGTTTCTTGCTTGGAACTTTCCTCTTTGTAAAGGAAAGACTGTTTATCAATAAAAGTAATTTGGTCTTGTACTTGAGATAAGTCTCCACTAAGATGCGAAAGCTTAAGACCAATCTCTCTTACCGCATCCTCAGCAATACGAGCTTCGCTGTCACGAAGTGTATACTCCGAAGTAATCTTCTGAATCCCTGCATCTATATTCTTGATGTCGGATTCAAACCCTTTCAGAGCATCATTAAAGACCTTCTGTTGGCTTGTAAGCTCAGGAAGGTGGTTGGCATCAGTCTTTTGTCCGCAGGTCTGGCAGAGTCCTTTAGTATGAGCTTCTATGTATTTTTCTACAACATATAAATCTGACAGGGTCTTGTTTTTCTTATCAAGAACCAGTGCGCTTTTGTGCTTGGGTTCTAGAGTCAAGTCAGTAAGATTACCTACCTGTTTTCTCAAAACATCGGCAGTTTCGAAGGTACGTTTTCGAAGCAATTCGTGGTTAGTTATCTTTAATTTTATATCTTCAAAGCTGGTTTCTGCTTCTTCTTTTTCTTTGTCAAGTTTTGTAAGCTTTAGCGCATACTCTTCTTTACCTACGACTGCCTTGGTACTTTCATCTTCTAATGAAATCAGCTTTCTTTTCAAAGAGTTCAAGTCAGAAACTTTTTGCAGGTAGTACTGGTACTTGTCCCGTTCCAATTGAACTGACTGCGCTCCAAGAAGTTCCTGTTGCAGAATAGGAAGCTGAGAGTCATCAACCTCCGTTATAGTATGATACCCGTAAGCCTTGGTGTTGAGAGACTCTATAAAAGACTTAAGACTGGATTCTTCTAGTTTTAGAACCTCTATATCTGTCTTTATCTTTTCACTGATATCGGTAAAGTCTGAGTTGAAAACAACCTTGAAAATATCACGAAGTTCCGCAGGAGATAGGGTAGCTATACCGGCAGTATCCTGAAGGGATAATATAACATTTTTGACCATGCCTTGGTCAAAGGTGCTTTCAATGAAGGTATTGGCATCAGAATTAAGGTAGCTTGTACCTTTATATGTTACCTTCTTGCTAGTGGTTTTAGAAGGTATATCACCGGAGAACTCTAAGAACATAAGGTCCCTAGGGCTAGATGACATCTTCAGGGTAAGGCTGATAAAAAAAGAGTTTTGACCATTTCTGACATAGGAGTCCCATGAAGCTCCTCTGCGATATCCAGAAAGACAATAAGCTATGGCAGAGAAGACAGCGGATTTTCCTTGTCCATTTAAACCCAAAAGGACATTGAAACCTTCAGAAAAGTCTAAATCCGCCTTCTCAATAATCATGAAGTCCTGAAGATGGATTGATTGAATAGTCATAGTAACCCCTGCATAAGTAGGATAGTGTTTTATTTCTATATGTTCAAGGGTGAATTTGGGCTTTAGCCCTAATATTCTCTTGTTTTCTTTCTCTTAATTATTCCTACTCTTAAGAAGTGCAAACTTTGTACTATTGGATATGCAATCTTTTAACAACTGGAGGGGTAGTGTTTACTCTTTTTAAGAAAACATTATACTAAGTAGACAGGAGAAATTATGACCATTGGTGAGAACAACAAGGAAGCTATGACGGTCATTGAAATTGTCACTGAAGCTAATAAACAGATTGAGATAGCAAATCAGGAGATTTCTCGCCAAGAATCCATGAACGAAGAACTGGTTAAAACCTTGGAAACAACCTTCACAGGTACCTTATCGGTTATCATAGAATCCCTTGACCAGATTGCCAAAGCTGTGTGGTCGATTGAAGAAGAAAGAGACCTATGGTTATTTCTGGGAGAGATAACTGCTTTACGTGAGTTCATGGTTGGTTTTACAAGGGTATACACCCTTGTGCATCAAAGCACCTACGATGTATCATCTGATTTTACAAAGGTTTCCCTTGTTATTGGGAAAAAGATTGAACTGTTAGTTTTAACCATCAACCAGAAAATAAAAAAAATAAATGAGGGAACCTTATAAATGCTTAAGATAGAAGTAGATGAAGAAAGAATTCTAGCTTCTATCTATCGCTCTCAAAACTTCTCTGAAGTTGTAGCCGTACTCAAAAACAGTAAATCCACATACGACCCCGCCCTCAGGAAATGGGAGATAGGGCTTAGAAAGTTGGAAGACATAGCTCAAGCCGTGTCTAGTTTTGAAGCGGTTGATATAAGCGACAGCACTAGGAACAGCATAGAACTTCTTAAAAAGAAGACCACCTCTTTGAAGTCACTTACCCCCGTTGGTGTTCTTTCTGACCTTAAGGTTCCCCCTGTAAAGGGTAAACCTCCATTTGAAGATTATCAGTGGCAAGATATACAAAGAGCCTTACAGACTAACCGCCTTGGGTTTGGTCATCAACAAGGACTCGGCAAGAGCTTCATCTCCATTTCTACTATTCATCTTTTAGAAAAGTACCGTAAGGTTAAGAAGATTCTGTTTATTACTTCCAACTCCGGAGTTTTATCTTTGGCGAAGGAGTTTCTTAAGTTTTCAGATATACCAAAAGACCAGATTATAATCGGTGGTACCCATAACCGACGACCGTTTGATAATACTAACGCCCGTGTTATTCTGATGAACTACCGTTCTTTTCTTTTGGTTAGTGATGATTATCAAAAAGACCACAACTCCAAGACAAAAGATTATAGGAAATGTCCTATACCTGTATCTAACTGGCTTCAGGGTGACCAAGGTATACTTGTTCTAGACGAATCTCATAATGTCGCAAACCCTAAAGCAAGACAGACAAAAGCTTTATTTCTTATAGCTCCTTTTTTTGAATACCGTTACCTAGCTTCTGGTACTCCAGCGGACAAACCCGAAAAATGGTTCTCTCAGCTTAAAATTATGGATAATGGTCTTGTGGGCAACCAGTCTTATACCGACTGGTTGAATGAGTATGCTGACATAGGAAACAGATTTTCTGTCTACGCCATCAACTTCTTTAAACCTTATAAGCTCAAGCAGTTGCAGGATATTTCCTCCCGCCACTGGATACGAAGGTTTTCAGAGGATACGCTTGAACTACCTGAGAATATTAAAAAGAAAATATATGTGTCTATGACACCAGAACATAGAGAGATTTATGAGTCGGTAGTTGAATCTGAACTTAAGTACATGCAGAATAAAGGGGCTATTACTTCCCGAAACGTATACAGTGCTTTTCCTCACATCATGTCTAGCATTGACAACCCAGAAATACTTTTGGACAACGAAGAAACCTTGAGGGAAAAGCTAGCACCTTTTGCCGGTGAAAGAATTTACAAGGCTGTAAAGAAGTTTAAGTTTGATAAGCACCATGCAAAGGTAGAGGCAACGATTGACCTTTTGGAAGAACATGGGGATAGTAAAACAGTTATTTGGGTAAGCCACCCCAGCACGGCACACAACCTAATGCTTGTATTAGCAAAATACAACCCAGTATTTGTAGACGGTACTTCTGAAAAAGAAAAAGGTGAGCAGACTGACCAAATGAAAGAACGGATTGTTTCCAAGTTCAGGGAAGACCCTAAGTGCAGGGTTCTTATTGCTTCCATTCAGAGTCTAAACTCCGCCATGACAATAGTTGAGTCCAATGTACAGATATACTTTGATTCCACATTCAATTTTACAATATTTGACCAAAGCATGAAACGTATACATAGAATTGGTCAGGACAAACACGTCTACACCTACTTTCTTGTATTTGATTCTTCACTTAATGTGTTGCAGTATAAAAACTTAGAAGAAAAAGACTACATTAATTCTACCTTTTTGAACAAAGAAATAGTTAATGAGAAGGACCTTAAAGACATCTTCACCATGGAAGGTTGAGTTTTTGGTAATGAACGGGTATACTCCCCTAAAGGTTGAAAATGAAACACAAGTTTGAGCCGTGTGCTATCTGCAAATCTCGACCTTCCGAAATAAAACCCGAATGGTTACCGGGGTTCTATTATACCGATGAAAACAAGTATACCGTTGCAGAGTGTAACTGCCATAAAGAATGGAAAACCTATATTAGGGTTTTTTCCAGAATGGAGCGTTTCAGCTTTGTTATGACCGAAGATGATTATTACTACGATGCTTTGAAATCCTTCAGGTACCCCGATGAGCCCAACCCCCCCGCAGTGGTTTTGGCTCTTAAAACCATAATTGACAGTGTTACCCCAGACTCCTTGGGAGATTTCAGTGGAGCTTTGGTCTATATTTCAGGAAAGATTTATTCCGGTAAAACAACCCTTGCTCGTTGGATTACCAAAGAGCTTCTAAAAAAGAATATTCCAACCTATTATTCTACCGTCCATGATTTTTTTGAAAAGAACTACCCCATGGGGTTTGATGATAATTCGCAAGCTATTGCGAAGTCTTCTTTAAGGTCAATTGATTACAAAAGCATTATCATTCTTGATGAGTTCAACAGCGAAGACACAAACATTTTAAAGGCTTACCAGCTTTATTTCCTTGAAGTATTTCTCAAGGAGCAGATACAAAGAAAGGGAAAGCTTATTATTATGTTATCTCGTACTGGTCCTGACAAGGAAAAAAAGAATGTCAGTGACAGTGCTAGACAATTTATTCAAAATGAGGTTACTAAACTCTCATCTCACCTTGAGATGACAGGTACTTTTTCCAATATTGAAATAAAGAACCTTTTTGCACCTAAGGATGTATCTAAATGACAGCGCACCGAGATAATGAGCATTTTTACAACATTGCTCAGCTTCAGGTCTTAAAACTGATGATCACTAACCCAGAAAGTGATTTCTCTGCTGTCCTAGACGGATATTTTATTGGAAAGGCACGTATATTCTTACGCCACATTAAACGATTGAAGGGGCGTGGGGAGACAATAAATGAAACTTCCCTTCTGCGTGAATGCAACAGTGACGATTCCACTGTTGAAATGGTTCATATTCAGAATCTTTTCGTTCAAAATGTAGATATAACAAACTTGACCGGTGCTATTGAAGCAATTCAGAGAGGCTCCACAAAATACCGGGTAAAGGCACATGTAGAGAACCTCATGGAAGAGGTCAATACACTAGACAATGTCGAGACCGATAAGGTAAGTGACCTACTTTACAAGGCTCAGGAAGAACTTAGGAATAACGGGGAGAAGGTAGTAGCAAAGACTTTTGCTCAATCCCTTGATGACTACGAGGTTGAGCTTGAAGTAAGAAGAAAGGGCGAGTATTTTCTTTTTCATGACGAGTTTCTTGATAAGAACTTGACTAAACGAGCAAGCCCGGGTCAGGTTATTCTTATTGCTGGTGCTACAGGTACCGGTAAATCCATGTACGCCTTAAACTTAATTAACAAGATGATAAATGCAAGCTCTCCTTGCATGTACTTCTCATTGGAGATGGACACCGTGTCAACTTTTGACCGTTTACTCTCAATGAGGAACAACGTCACTGTTGCGTCATGGTACGACAGAATAAACTATCAAAACTGGAAGAGTATAATTGATGCTGAAAGAAAGAAGGTTAAAAATAAGCCGTTTGAGTTTATAGACAACCCGTCCTTGAGCCTTGAGGATATTACGTCTCTAATCCGTAGTTTCAAGATGACGCACGAGGCTTCTTCTTTGGTAGTATTCATTGACCTTGTTACACAGGTTAGGGACTTTATTTCTGATACTGCTAAGAATACTCTTGCTACAACTATTGAGAAAGCTGTTAATCAATTAAATGCCATAGCAAAATTAGAGAATGTTTGTTTTGTAGCTGTAGCCCAGATGAATCGTGATGCTGACTCAGCGAAATTGACAGATGTAGATGAAGTCAACAAGCTTCGTCCCTCGTTGAACAACGTAAAGAACTCCAACGCTTTGGCTGAACGCTCAAGAACAGTGATTGGTGTCTTTCGACCTAAGTACTATTTAAAAAGGTTCTTTCCTAATGACCCCGCCATAGACCTTGAGGATGATGAGTTGCAAGCTCAAATACTCAAGCAGAGCCAAGGTTCAGTAGGACAGGTTGGTTGTTACCAATTCAATGGTGAGACCGCTGAAATTGCTTATTCTGGTCTTTTAGGAGATTCGTGATATGATGATTGCTTCTAACATGGCATCTACTATTCAAGGGCTTATGGCACCCTTAAACCTTGTTCCCGCCACCCCACCCTCAGCATATTCTGTGGCATTTCTAACCGGAGTAACCACCTATATTACTGCTAACTGCTTGGCTACTTACGGGTGGGTAGGAATTAATCCCAGCGGTTTGCCTGACCCGTTCGTTGTTTTTACAGCCGTACCTACTTTTCCACTTTTAGCCACTGCTATTCCTACACTTACTCCCATAACCCTTCTTCCTACACTGCAAGCTGTCTTGCAGGGAGCATTGTTTTTTCCTCTTGACCCAACTTTAATTCTCAGTCCTTTAACCCCCGGAGTAGTGGCACCAATTCTTCCTCCCATATCTCCCGTCCCTATTTCTGACCCTTTCTTAGCCCTGCAAGCTCAATGCCAATCAATAATTGTTTCCTTTTCTTTAGCTATAAATCCCGTTCCAGCACTGGGTGCACACATAGCTTTCACTGCTCCACCGGGAACTGGTGCCAGCATGATTAGCATCTTGTAATAAAAAGAAAACTAATTTTTACTGGGGGGGTATAAAATGTATGCAAACGATAACGACGAAATGTTTATTGATAAGATTGCTTTTAGAAGAGAGTACGGTCCTGTTGGCGATTCTGACGTATGGATTAAAAAGATTGATTTGTACGGACTGGATGAAGAAGATGAAGTTGCCCGTATAGCAAAAATAATGGGTTCTGTTTTTCATTTTCTTCAAGAAGTTGGCTTTGATTCTCAATTAATTGTTGATTCAACACTTAACTTTTTTACAGATAATGCCGATAATGATATAGACGAAGCAGAAGACCGAGAATCTTCTGAGGAGGTCTCCCCCGATGAGAGGGGCTTTAAGTCTTTCATGGTTATGCTGGCTAAAGCTAAAGATGAACAAACGTACAGACGTTTGTATGAAGCTTTTAAACTTTATAACTCTGTAAACAACAGCATAAACTGACCCTTACCAAAAGGTTGTTATTTTGAAAAAGCATCTGTTCTTTTTTGCTGTTTCTTTGATTGTTGCTTTTGCCTCTATAGGTATCTATGCATCAACATTTAAAATGGAGCCTATTGAGGCACCCCATATCATTTATACTATGGTGAAATACCCCTCACCACCCAAAGATTTCTCATCAAAACTTCTGTCTTATATAGAGAAGGTGAGCAATAAAGCCGGTGTACCATACCTGTTAGTACTTAGGGTGATAGAGGTTGAATCTAATTGGGATAAGACTGCGGTGAATATCAATTCCAACGGTACAAGGGACAACGGTCTCATGCAGTTAAACTCAAAGTACGTAAAAGATTTTATTTGGGAATATGGTGCGAAGGGTGTTAAATACCAACCAAACACCCATGCCTACGATAATGTCTATATTGGCATAAAACATTTGAAGGCTTTGTACAATGAAACAGGGTCATGGAAAAAAGCTATTCAAGCCTACAATGCAGGTTTGACAAGAACCTTAAAAAATACTCTTCCAGACCGTACTATACGGTATGCTGACAGTATTGTTCCTGTGGAGGGGTGGTGGGATTCTCCAGAGAATGTTATATTCTTTTGACTCTCATTCCCGTGCTCCCTACTAATTAACGAGTAGAGGGTCACCATGGACATGTTTCAGTACTATCTTCAATCTGCTGAAGTTCGCAGAGCGAAAATAAAGTTTGAAGATAAAGGACTAGAAGAGACTTTGGAGTTTGCCAAGAGGGGTGATAAGCTTGCTCAAAACTTCTTAGTAGCCAAGGCAATGCCCAAGATGGCGAACGAGTTCTCCACTTACCTATACTCTTTAGTATACCAGAAAGAATATGGACGTGACCTAGAAATGTGCCAGTCCGCTTTTCTTTCCGATGTCGCTACAATTATCAATGATACTACCTCACGCCAGAAAGGACCATTTTTTAAGTTTAGTGGTGAGGCTGTAGGTGGTAATGCTGGTTATGGTGCTTTTGCTATGTATGCCACCAAATATGTAAAAGGATTTATACTGGCTAAATTTAAAAAAGAAAAGCTAAAGCAGATTGACACTGTTGACCATATTCCCGGTGGAGATGAAGCTGACGAGGGTGGTTTTGTTCAGGGTGTAGAGGCTCTTGGTTCTGAAGACCGTAATATCCGCCGTCTGCAAGTTCCTCCCGCCAATGAAGATTTCCTTAAGTACTTACAAGGTATAAGCCCTAAACGTGCACAGATTCTCAGACTTCTTACCCAAGGTGTAGCTGTAAAAGACCTTGCTACAGAGACGGGGATTACAAAGTCACGTATCTACTTTCAAATCCAGCAACTCGCCAATAACTGGGAGCAGTTCAAAAAGACACAAGGTAATGACGATGCTAAAATGGCTTACGGTCAGGATGAAGAAGAGGACTATTGATGGCTGTTCAGACATGGCAGTCGAGGCTTACAGCTAAACAAAATATTCTATCTCAGAAGATGGTAGACCAGCAGGTAAGAAATGCTGGGTTTGCCACGGATGTTATTATCATCCGTTCGAATCTAGATAGGGTCAATGACATTGTAAACTTAGAACTTTTAGATATTGATGTTGTCAATATGACCTTTCCCCCCATGAGAGATATTCCTCTTAGAAGGTTTTGGGGTAGTGGTCCTACTATTATCGGCTATGGTACAGATACTCAAGCTAATGATAGTGCCACCTTAAAAAAAACAGAACCCTTTCAGTGCTTTGCTGAAGTAAAATACAAGATTGAGCAGGATTCAATTATTCTAAAGTTTTTTGATAACCCTCAAGGAACGAACACCAAACTTCCTATTCATACTGAATCTTGGATTCTTCCTTTGCAAGTTAAAGATATTTTAGGAACTTTTGGTGGCAGGTCAATGATAATGCAGAAGATAAATGTTGCCTACTTAGACCAAACATTACCCGATTCTTTAATGGCGTATGTTAACGCTATGGCAACACGAAGAAATATTTTAGGCTGGTAGTATTTTTGCCATAAGGACTAATTGGGTAAGGAACACCTTCATATGGCTGACAAACTGAACGAAATTAATGATGACAAGACACGGTTTATGCAACCGATGACCCCTCCCCAGCAGGGTTACGGGGTTAACACTAAGGGACCTGTTGGTTCACCAGCATACAACCAAAAAAGCTCTTCCAAACGTGCTGGTTTTTTTCAAAACCTTACACAGCTATTTGGATTTCGTCAAAATGGTGGCAAGCACGGTGTAGAGTTTGTCAAAGTAGACCAAGGTTCAGAACTAAAAATTGCTCAGGCTAAAATAGGAAAAACATTTAATACTAAGCTTGTTGGTAAGCTGGAAAGCCTGTTCGATTCATGGTTGCAAGATACCACAGACACTTACCTTATCCTTCTTGACCGCTCCAAGCGTATTGCGGAACTTGAGTTTGCCCTAGCTAATGACCCATTTCTTTCCCAAGCGGCTGACCTATACGCAGATGAAGCCACACAGACAACTATTAAGGGTAACCTTATTGAAATTGATTGTGCAGATGCACGTCAAAAGTCCCGCATGGAAGACCTACTGTCGCAGTGGGGTGTAACCCAGAACCGACTTAGGTCTACCGCTTTCAACCTGACAGCCTACGGAGATGCCTTCTGGTCAAATGCTGTTGGTCCTCATGGTGTATCACGAATTGCTCCCCTTGGCATACATCAGGTCAAGGAACGCCTTGAGTTTAACCCTGTTCAAGTACAGACTGACTTAGAACTTAGAAAAGGTTATATAAATACAATCAACCGTTCTGCCAAGATGGCTCAGCTTTTTGATACTTTGGAAGATAAAGAAAACAGCGAGTTTGCTGACCTATTTGACACCAGACTTTTTGGTTTTGCACTCTCAGATGAGATGGTAGTTCCCCCGTGGACTATCACACACTTTCGCCTCAATGTTGACCAGAGTGAGTTTTTCCCCCACGGCAGACCTGTGTTTCTTAAGGCACTTGCACCCTTTCGTCAGTGCAACGCTACCATGGTTCTTCAGTCTCTTGCCCGTGTCATGAGCTTTCCTGTTACTGTATATACAGTTAAAACAGCCCCCGGCATGGATGAAGCACTTCAGTTTGACCGCATCAATCAAGTACGTGAAGAATACGAGGCTATTGGAGAGGTAGGAGCAGGTAACGAGGCGTTCTCTGTCAACACAAAGATATGGGCACCTGAAGGACTTCTGACCCTTACCATGCACAGCCCCAACATTGATATCAATGCTGTTGCCGATATTGAAATGTACCAAGACCGTGTAGCTATTGCTTCCGGTATTCCCAAGGGTTACCTTGTACAGGAGTGGGGTGGTTTTGGTAACTCAGCTATTTCTCTTGTAGAGCAGTTTAAACCCTTTGCACGTAAAGTTTTCAATGTTCAATCAGCTATCTTAGAGGGTCTGTCAAATCTTTTCCGATTGCATTTCGCTATAACCGGAGAGTTTGATTACCGCTCTGAGTTTGCTTTGTCTATGAAGTTTCCTAATGAGGAAGCATCTGACCAAAGACAGCAGTCTAAACAAGCCTCTCTTACACTTTCCAAAGATGTTCTTGATACAGTAGCATCACTTGTAGGTGCGATTAATGACCCACTTCCCCCTGAAGTTATTGAAGATATTCTGGCTAAGTTCTCTTTCCTAGACCCCGATGACATTAAAAGGTGGATGAAGCCTAACCCCAACCAGAAAGAAGAAACTCCTGATGAATCTGATGAGTTTGGCGGAGATATGGGTGGTGGAGGTCTAGGTGGCGGTGGTGGTATGGGCATGGGTGGTCCCGATATAGGTGGAGCACCACCTGCGGAAGCTGGAGCAGAAGCACCAGCCCCGGAAGCTGGAGCAGAGACACCATTTTCTTCTGAGGGTGACCTTACAGGTAATCCCCAAGAAAATCGCCGTAAGTCCTATGTGGCTAAAGAACGGGAAATTCTTCGTGAAAACCTTCTTAGAGAAAAAGAAGTTCGTAATAAAAAGATTCTTAAGCGTTTTGAAGAGGGTAAATCTAATATTTACAAGAGTATTAATGAACGATATTCCAAAGAACTGCGTAAGCTGGATGAGACAACACAGAACGATAGGCACTACAAGTACGCTCAAGTAGAGCATTCTTCTTTGGCTATGTATGAACTGTTGAAAAAAATGCGTTCTTCCAGTTCTGAAGGAAAATCTTCTTTAAGAGAAGAAACTATTTCCACAGTACTTATGAATGGTCAGCAGGAAGAGCAGAAAACTTGGAGCCAAATATCTCAGCTTCTACGAGAGGGAAAGGGTGTTCAGGAAGAATCTTCTCTTGATAACCAGTTTAATATGAAAGAACCAGAAGAAGACCAGTACGAGGGTTCCGAACAAGAAAAAGTTGATTTGAATAGAAAGAAGAAAATTCTATCTACAATCAGCTAACACCTTTCCCTTTGCTATCGCACTAATTATTCAGCAGGAGACATGATTTATGGCTTTAACCCGCCTAGTTGAGACCTATACATATAACCCGACAGCGGGTATTGAACGCCATACTATCACTGAATCCGAACTGAAGAACATTTCAGAAGGTAAGGTTGCTCTTACTGAAAATGTCCGTAAGTATTTTGAAGACCGCCCATTTACCATGCTAGAAGGCAAACAAGTTTGGCGTGTTCCTGTTTCACGTTACGATTGGAAGAATGCTAACGGTCGTATTTATGGAAAAGACCTATGGGAAAATGTTATATCTTCCCAGAAGGAAACTTGGCAAGGTGGGCATGGTCTTTCTGACCATCCATTGCAGGAAGATGACGGGTCATTTAAAGATGTTTCTGTTGTCTGGCTTAACATGGGTCTTAATGAAGACACAAAGACCGTATGGGCTGAGTGTATTTTTGTTGGAAACGGTAAGTTGGCTGAAGAAGTAATGGAAGCCGGTGGGAAGGTAGGGTTCTCATCTTCCGGTTTCGGAGAATTAATGGAAGACGGAATTACCGTCAACCCAAAGACCTACTTAATTGAGCGTGTTGCAGACATTGTTCTTAATCCTTCCCAGAATGTATTTGGGGAAGCTGGCATGAAAGTAAGCAGAGAATCCGTTTCTGTTTCAAACAAAGATACTAAATTGACCGAAAACACAGTAGAGACTACCAAGAAGGAAGAAAAGACCATGAGTGAAAATAAACTTTCCAAGATGGAAGAGCGCAAGTTCCGTGAAGATGTATCAATCTATCTCACAGAGGCTGAAAGGACTAAAGACCTACAAGACCGTCTGTCCAACCTGAACGAGGTTCTGTCCTACTTTGAAGGTGTGGACATGCCTGAACTTCAGACACAGATTGAGGATAAGGTTTCTGAGACTAAAAAACTTATTGAAAAAGCTGTGAAAGAGTTTTCCGATATTGAGGAAACCTTTGGTACCTCTGAGGCTCAGGCTCTCAAGGAAGGCATTAAGAATATTGCCGTCGATACCAAGCTTTTCAAGCGTGATGCCGAAGAGTGGAAGCGTATCGCTATTGGTCTTCAAGAAGAAGTCAAGAAGCGTGATGCTATTATTGAGTCACTCCCTACCGCTGAAGCTTACAAAACCGCTATGAACTTCTCCCGCCGTTTGAAAGAAATCGCCAAGGACAAGGAAACCGAACTCCTGAACGAAATTGAACTCCGTGATAACGTCATAGGCAAAGCCAAGAATGCTCAAGGAAAACTTATCAACGAAATTAAATCCCTTAAGGATGAAAAACTCGAACTGAACGAAAAACTCCAGTACACACTCAGTGTGACCAAAAATCTCAAGAATAAAATTGAGGAGATTAAGTCAGAGCGCATTGATGCAGAGAATACTAGGAAAAGGGCTCTCCAAGAAAAGAATAGAATTGTGATTGCCCCCCAGAAGAAGTATAACACTTCTTTTGAGGAGTTCAGCGAGTCTGGGGAAGTCGCAGACTACTACGCCGATTTGGAAGAACGCCACGGCAAGAAAATCCTTCCCTACAAAGATATGATTTTAGGTCGCAAGACTCTCGGTGAAGCCCTGAATGTTTATGACAAAGCCCTTGCAGAGATGGACTCAGGTTCCGTTAGGAAGACTGATTCCGGTATTGACCAAGACCGTTCTCGAATGGTTGAAAGCCAGACAGGAATTAAGATTAAGAAGTCACGAGACCTTCCATCCCGCCTTCCTGATGGATGGGAATAAAAAAAGGAGCCTTTGAATGCCAGTATTTGGTGATAATAGGGGTTCCAGTGCTCAGGGTTCTGAAAACCCCTCTGAGAAACTCGTTAATATTCTTGAGACAATTGGTCAGGGGTCCGCTCTCATTCAATTCACGGATGAGAACGACCGCCCTGCTGTAGGTCTTAATACTCTTGAGAAGGCTTTTAGAGACCACGCTAGAAAGTCACAGGATGACTCTGTTTATTCTAAGTGGAGTTCTTTAAAAACTAAAGCCGAAAGCAGTGCAGACAGGTTTTTGACTGATGTTGTTTCTCTGATTGAATCAATTTCCATGATGAGCCAGATGCAAAGCACACTTCAAGGTCAGCTTCCTGAGCCCATGTCTAACTCTGAGCTTCCTGTTGCCCCTAAGCCCATTGGTGAAAAAAGGGTAAGGTAGTGACCCCCCTTCTTAATCAATTGGAAGACACTACAATTGAACCAGCCAATCTCCAACCTTTGGAAGATGCTCCTCAAACCGATAGCGTTTCTTCGGAAATGGAACTGGAAGAGGGTTTTATTCCTCTTGATTTTAATTATAAGTATGACTCCAAAACTCTAGAAGGTCCTGACAGGAACAACCAGTATTATATACTGGTCTGTAAGGACGATGACAGGTTCAACCGTGGTGATGAAACCATGGAAGACCAATATGGTCCTTTTGACCATGCTTCCGCTACAAAAATAATCCAACGTATCAGAGCAAAGAGAACTCATTCTAATGTAGGTGACCCAACTGTAACTTCCTTTGACCTTCCTGACCCTTCTATGGCAAAAGGAAGACGAAGAGAAACTAAGAAGGTAACCTGCCCTGACTGTGATGGAAATAATTTGGTAAAGTTCAGTGATGGGCGGTGCCGATGTAAAGCCTGTGGTGTATTTTTCAATATGACTACCTTTAAAGAATATGCGGAATTTAAGGAGACAACTATGAAGAGACATAAAGAAGTTAGAAACGGAGCCTTACCTTATGGAATGAGTCCCGATAAGCTTAGTGATTTTGACCCCTCTGATTTGACAGGGTTTGATTGGGATGCAGACTACGAAGAAGGTGAAGGTGGTCTCGGTTCTAGACTAGGTGACCCCAATACAAACTGGAAAGAGCCAAATTCAAAAGTTGATTCTAGAGATTTTGCTATAGCTAATAGCCCAGCAGTTGCAGGAAAAGTTTATGGTGGAAAACGTCATATACTCAAGCCCGATGCTGGACGTTCTGATGATACCCCCGGACAAATGGGGTACGGCGGTACTGACGTATGGAACGACGAACAAAGCGGGATTACTCCCCCCGCTCTTACTGACGAAGAAAAAGGAAAACATATTATGGATAAGAACATTCAATTTAATACTCAGGAATCCATCAAGCTGGCTAAATACATGGTCAGTAAGGGATATAACAAAACTCAAATCAAGAAGGTGCTAGCTACTAGCAAGTATACTGAAGAAGAAGAGTACGACAATACCACTCAATCAAAAGAAGAACACGTAGGTGAAGAAGTAGGAATGGTTCTAGGTAACCTTAGTGGTATTCTTGCTAAAACTAAAGAAATTCTAAATGTTATGAACTCCCCTAAGTTTGACAAAAGTAATGGTGTTGAGGCTTGGGTTGCAGAAAAGATTTCTTTGGCTCACGAAAGTATGGAAACCATACAGTCTTATCTAACCTATTCCAGTGAAGCTATTGAAGACGAAGAAGAGCGTCTTGGAATGGACTTAGATGGTGATAAGGAAGAGGGAGAATCTGCTGAACACAAGGCTAAGGTTCTAAATCAAGAAGCCAGTGTTACCAAGCTTATCAACCGCATGGTCGAGCGTGGTTTTACCAAGGCACAAATCAAAGCTGTTCTTATTGAGATGGATAAGAAAAAGAACTCTAATCCTTACGCTATAGGTATGGCTGTTGCAGAAGAAGAAGAGGATGATAAGCCTCCCTTGAAGAAGAAGACGATTACCAAAGCACATGATATTGCTAAGTCAATTATCAAGTCCAAGAAGAAAGAGTCAATGGAAGAAGAATATCGCAAAAGTGGATACAAACCTTGTCCTGATTGCGTAAACGGAATGATGATGGGGGGTAAAGGTGGTAAATGCCCAACTTGTGATGGTGAAGGCTATTGCAAATAATTAATTAAAAGGGTCGGGGTTTGCCCGACAAGGAATTTCGCTAGCCCCCAGTGTTTAGTTCACTGGGGGCTCTTTTTTGCTTAGCGGTTCCAGAGGGTTTTCTTTTAATTCTTCTATGACTTTTCGACAAAGATTGATTTGTTACCCGGTTCTTTACGGTAAGAAAACTTAAAATTGTGAGGAAGAAAGGTAATAAGATTAATGAAGAATGTAGACTTTTCCTTATCATAAAGAAGAACAAATGGGATTTTACACCCCAGAGAATAACTCATCATGTAGAAAAAACCCGACTTCTTCATATTGAACTTTGCGTCCCAGTCCATTCTTTTCAGTGTGGATATGGCACCATAGAACATTCTGTCCCGTAGTTTCTTATTATTAGAATATGCTTCCCCACCAGTTACCCAGCGTTCAGGCTTGATAATACTTTCCTCCCGAAAATGTCTTGTCTCGCTTACTATCCAAGTTTCTTTGCGGAATTTGTCTGGATATGTTTCGGGGGCAAAATAATTGGGAGTTAAGATGTTAACCGAGAAGACTTTATACTTGGCGGGTTGTGCTATATTATCCTCAATCTCTCTATCCGAATAGGTAGAAACTTTGGAGGGTGGATATTGATAGGCTTTAACAAGAGCTTGCTTGGAAAACTTGGGGGATTGAGTTACCGCCCCACGTTTGTCAACTTCGGAGGGAGTAAGCCAACCTTCACCCCTAAGAATATCAAATTCTTCTCGGGATTCACTCAGATGATAAATTGGATTCAATAGAAACGGGATATTCACCCATAATTAGTAGGAAAAACAAAACCACCCTTTCAGGTGGCTTTGTTCGCAATCCAGTCTCTGGAGGGCGTTACCGCTTACTCTTCCTACCCTCACGGGTGGTCATTCTCGTACTTGGATTACTTTAGAGATAACTCTGGAGGGCGTTACCGCTTGCTCTTCCTACCCTCACGGGTGGTCATTCTCGTTTATCTCTACACTTAATAGATAAACAATTAATGGGGGATTTTCAACCCCCCCCACTAATTTTTTTAGCCGATTGTTGTGTAGCGCACACCATCGTCTCCGATGTATGAGTCAATCACTTTGGCATCTTTGCCGGGAACCAGTTCCACCTCAGGCATGACAACCATCTTGTAAATAGTAGCCAAGGTTGAGTCAGCCTTGTCAAGAGCACCATAAAGGCTACTCAGAAGGTGGGAGTAAGCGGGGTCGGTAGCAACCTGCTCTTCTATATGATATGCTACCTTAATAGAACGAAGAACGCCGTTCAGTTCAAAGTTAATCTTATCAAGGGTCTTCAGCATTGCTGTTTTTGTCATTTAGGTCTCCTTGTTCTCTACACCTAATAGGTAAAGAAAAAGGGGGCTATTTTCAACCCCCATCCCGTGTTTTTTAGAAAAAACTTTAACTATGGGTAGATGCTTTCAATACCTTATCTAACCACGTATCCCTATTGTGAGACACCTTTCCATAAAGGTACCCCCCAAGAAAAGAACAAACGGAAATGATAATAAAAGAAAATACCATACCTACCAAAGCTACTGCGGTAAGGCTATCTCTGACTACTTCAATGATATTCATATACTAAACCCCTCTTTCCAATAAAGTGATGTGATGCAAGGTTGCCGACCGTTGCCCATGTCCACCCATTCTAACCTACCCTCAAAGGTCACATACCATTGCTTAGCAACACCCTCCTCTTTCCAGTCACCCGCATATACCACAACGGGAAAAGGGTGAGAAACGTCATCCTCATCCATATCAGGAACCATAAGTGTCAGGCACTCGTACTTGTCACCCTTGTTGTCAGTAAACGGAGTAGAACCTGTAACCTTGCCAGTAATAGAAATCTTGTTAGACATTTATTATTCTCCTACACCTAACAGGTAAACATAACAGGATGGTCTTTCAACCCCCCCCCGAAATCTTTTTGAACTAATTACCTATGGACATCAACTTTCTTCTTCATGGTCTTCCTCGCATGGAAGAAAATGTTAAATTGAGCCCTAAGCAAGTTAAAGATGATACGGGGGTGTCAACTACGCTACATGAAAAATCAGTTGAGTCACAGTTTGACTTGATTGAATCTGTAATTGAAGAACTAGCACTATACCACAATATAGATTCAGAGTATCTCTGGGAAGCTTTTGAGCAGGTGTCTGACCAAGAATTATTGGAGTATGCGGTTGATGCTAAAGGACATAAAAGCTCTACCGGTGGACTAACTAAAAAGGGACGTGACTCATACAATAAGAAAACAGGTAGCCATCTACAAGCACCGGTGACAACTAAACCATCAAAGCTGAAAAAAGGTAGCAAAGCGGCAAAAAGAAGAAAGTCTTTCTGTGCTCGTATGGGTGGTGTGAAAGGTCCGATGAAGAAACCCAACGGAAAACCAACCCGCAAGGCACTCGCTTTAAGAAAGTGGAACTGTTAAATGGACATCAACTTCCTTCTTCATGGTCTTCCTCGCATGGAAGACAATATTAAATTATCCCCCAAGCTTGAAGCAGGGTATAAAAACTCAGGTTTTGAACGGTATTTAAAATACGACAAAGCTAAAGAGTACAAAAGGGAAGTAAACAACGACCGAGCGGACATTATGGAACGTCAAAAACTTGTTCCTATGGAATTACGTCCTATTATTATGGCTACCGTTCCCGAAAAGAATAAAATTAGGAACCAAATTAAGGATTATCATAAACAGTGGTGGGATACTTCTGAAGGTCAGAAGCTTATAGACTGGGTGAACTCCAAGACTGGTTTGAACCTTGATGGTGTTACCATTGATGCAGTTTATGATGGTACGCCTACATGGGACGGAGGCTGGAAAAGGGATATAGATGTGTGGGGTGACGTAACAGGAATTGAAGTTCCTAGTTTTACCACCCCAGTTCAAGCCCCTGTAGTAAAAGAAGACCCTGTTAAAGCTTTATATACTCGTTACATAACCAACAAAGAAGCTAAGAGTGTTCCAGAAGCCCTAGCCCGTGCCAAGAACACTTTCAAGAAAGACCCCGCTACAGCAGAGGAAAACTACCGGCGTTTTTCAGCAATGGTTTACGGTAGTAAATAATACTTCGTAACATTATATACCAACAACACTAATTAATAGAACGAAGCAAAGACAATGGGTGCGATATTACATGCGACCCGTACCTGACACCCTTATATAGGTAGAAGGAAACTCCTTAGATGGCGGAGTTAACCAGTTTTTCTTCTCATTTGTATGTGCCTAAGGACGGAATCAATTATTCCC
>Ga0114962_10000998_pt1 | contig 24532 bp, 15 predicted proteins | sample C_130820_MF_Meta_FD_87017 | JGI IMG/M metagenome (GOLD analysis project Ga0114962, IMG submission 87017) | Freshwater microbial communities from Lake Croche, Canada to study carbon cycling - C_130820_MF_MetaG | ecosystem: Environmental > Aquatic > Freshwater > Lake | place: Lake Croche, Canada... | reverse complement strand
TGATAATTATTTTGATATAAAAATTGGAGGAAAAACACAATTCATCGCAAAGGGCGAATGGGATGTATAAATTATAATAATTAGTAAACAGGAAAGAGATAAGAATTGCACATAAAATATACGCCTTCTTGGTTCAATCGAAATAAAAAAAACATGAAAATTAATTTCAAAAACATACTTGCCTTTGCCTTATTAATAACTTTTCATCTTTCTTTTGCACAAAAGAAAGATGAAAATATAGGTACCGAAGTAGTAAATGTGGTTAAACCATATACTCCAACAATTTCAGACGCTTTTAAAGTAAAAGAAATCCCTTCATTAGAGGATGATGATAATTCGAAAAAGGAAAATATCAAGTATACGATTTTCTCTTTTCCAGTTGCTTCTACATTTACACCTTCAAAAGGGAAGGCTGCCAAAGTAGATGAATCGGTTACAGAAAAGTTATATAAAAATTATTTTACAGGCGGAATTGCGAATTATGCAACCCTATTTTCAGAACTTTATATTACAGAAAATATTGGAGAAGATGATTATGTAGCTGGAAAAATAAAACATTTGTCCTCTCAAGGCGGAATCGAAAATGTTCCCGTGAAAGATAGTTTTTTGAAAAGTAGTGTTGATTTAACTTACGGAAGTAAGAAAAGTAATTTCGCATGGAATACCGATTTAGGTTATGAAATTCAGCGCTATCATTGGTATGGACTTCCTACTGATTATGGTTCTTTTTATACCAATGAGCAGCAAACGTCAATTTACAATTCGATTGATAAAGGTCAAACCTATCAAAATTTTTATGTTGGTGGAAATATTAAATTTAACGAAAGTATTGTTAATGATATTAGTCTTAAATACAATCGCTTTTGGGACGGATATAGTTCCTCGGAAAACCGATTTGTTGCGAAACCATCTTTTCAATTTGATATTCGAGAAAATACAATTAAAACTGATTTGATTGTTGATTATGTGGGAGGAACTTTTGCACAAGATTTTTCAGGTGCAGCTCCAATTAATTATGGATTTGCCAATTTTGGAATCCATCCAAGCTATTCTATGAAAAAAGACGATTGGTCCTTTGATATTGGTGCTTCGGCAGTTTATAGTTTGGATAATCAGAGCAATTCGAATCAATTATTTATTTATCCACAAATCAAAGCATCCCTTAATGTGGTTGGTGATTTAATGATTTTTTATACTGGAGCCGAAGGAGGTTTGGATCAAAATTCCTATCGTGATTTTACCAATGAAAACCCTTTTCTATCTCCAAGTATCGGTGTAAGTCCAACAGACAGACAATATGATTTCTATGCCGGTTTAAAAGGTAAATTATCAAATTATGTAAGTTATAATATCAAGGGTTCTGCAACGAATGAAAAAAATAAAGGATTGTTTTTATCTAATCCCTATGATGAGACGATTTTGGTAAAAGAGGAATATAAATATGGAAATTCCATGGGGATTGTTTTTGATAATGTAAAAACTCTTCGCTTTTTCGGAGAGTTGAAAGCCGATTTTTCCAAGAATGTGTCTTTTGGAATAAACGGTACTTTTAGTTCTTATACAACAGCAATACAGGCAGAAGCTTGGAATTTGCCAGCAATTCAACTAGGTTCGAATCTAAATGTTACTATTTCTCCAAAATGGTATGCTGGAGCCGATGTGTTTTATGTTGGACAAAGAAAAGATTTGGTTCAAAAAACGAATATTATGACTTTTGCTCCTGAAAATAACATTCAAACTTTGAGTAACTATTTTGATGCTAATGCTCATGTTGGTTACAAATACAATTCACAGTTTACGGCATTTTTGAGATTGAATAATATTGCAAATCAAGGTTATCAAAGATGGTTGAATTATCCGGTTCAATCTTTCCAAGTGATGATTGGAGGAAACTATAAATTTGATTTTTAATAAAAATAAAAGAGTAAAAATCCTGCAAGGTTTGATTATCTTGCAGGATTTTTTAGTTTAAAATAAATTCGAAAATGACTTTCAAACAAAAAATACATTCTCATTATTCGCAACAAGTTCAGGACAAAATCGATGTGTTTAAAGACATGATTTTGGCTTTGACAGAAGATTCAAAAAACGATGCTAAGGGTTCAGCAGGAGATAAGCACGAAACTGCTTTGTCGATGATGCATATAGAACAGGAAAAGTTGAATCGGAAGTTGGCGGAAATTTTGGAACAAAAAATAATTTTGGATAAAATTAATGTAACGATAAATTCACCCAAAATCAGTTTGGGAAGTTTGGTTCAAGCTAATGGTATGCTGTTGTTTCTAAGCACAGCATTGCCAAAAATTACTATTGATAATAAAGTAGTTTTTGCTGTTTCACCTCAATCTCCATTGGGAAGTAAATTAATCGGGAATGAATTGGGATTTGTTTTTGAAATTAATGGAACGCAATATACCATCGAGGAAATTGTATTCTAAGATTTAACTTTTATATTCTTGTTAAACCAAGTCGGTCTGGTTTGGTTTTTTTATATTAGCAATACTAAATCAATCATTATGAAAAGTATTGTCTACCTTTTAACTTCCCTTTTATTATTTTCCTGCAATCAAAAAAACAAAATAGCAGTTGATTCAATAGTTACCGATGCTACAATTTATCTGGTAAATAAAGATTTTGGAAATGCATCTGCCATGGCGATTGATAAAGGTAAAATTATTGGCATTGGAACAAATGACGAAATAGCTAGTAAATATGAATCCGAAAACACAATTGACGCCAAGGGAAAGTTTGTTTATCCGGGTTTAGTAGATGCTCATTGTCATTTCTATGGTTTTGGACTTAGTTTGCAAGAAGTAGATTTGAGCGGAACTAAAAGTATGGAGGAAATAGTAGCTCGAATTCAGGCTTTTCAAAAAGATAAAAACCCAAATTTTATTGTTGGTAATGGTTGGGATCAAAATGACTGGAAAATTAAAAAATATCCTACAAAAGCTATTTTGGATAAATATTTCCCGAATGTTCCTGTAGTTCTGAATCGAATAGATGGTCATGCAATTATTGTTAATTCTAAAGTTTTAAAACTTGCAGGAATTACCAAAGACACGGAAGCAATTGGTGGTCAGATTGAAATTGCCAAAGGAGAAATGACAGGAATTTTAGTTGATAATCCTATGGAATTGGTGTTTAAAATTATTCCAAAACCCAATCGGAAAACCCAAATTGCAGCTCTATTAGATGCAGAAAAAATCATGTTTGATTATGGATTGACAACTATAAATGATGCAGGATTATCACCGGATGTAATTCAGTTAATCGATAGTCTTCAGAAAGCAAAAGCGATGAAACTCAATATTTATGCTATGATTACTGCAAATAAAGAAAACATAGCTTTATATCTCAAAAAAGGAATCTATAAATCGGATCAATTAAATGTGCGTTCTTTTAAATTATATGGTGATGGTGCTTTGGGTTCCCGTGGTGCTTGTTTGCATAAGGGTTATAGTGACCAACCAAAACAATTTGGAGCCTTGCTTTCACCAATATCCGATTTGAAAGAAATTGCAAGGCAAATAGCTGGATCAGAATTTCAATTGAATTCTCATGCTATTGGCGATTCAGCCAATACTGTTTTATTGAAAATTTATAAAGATGTTTTGACAGGAAAAAAGGACCGAAGATGGAAAATTGAACACGCTCAAGTTATAAGAGAAGCAGATTATGATTATTTTAAAACGGGTATAATTCCTTCCGTTCAGCCAACACACGCAACATCGGACATGTATTGGGCAAAGGAACGACTAGGAAAGGACAGATTGATAAATGCCTACGCTTACAAGAAATTACTTGATAAGGCAGGAATTATAGCTTTAGGCACCGATTTTCCAGTGGAAGAAGTAAATCCAATGTTAACTTTTCATGCTGCAGTAGCTAGAAAAGATAGTAAGAATTATCCCGAAGGTGGATTTCAAATGGAAAATGCATTGAGCCGAGAAGAAACTTTGAAGGGAATGACAATTTGGGCGGCTTTTTCAAATTTTGAAGAAAAAGAAAAAGGGAGTTTAGAAATTGGAAAATGGGCTGATTTTGTTATTTATGATCAAGATTTGATGAAAATAAAGGAAGAAAATATCGTAAAAATGAAACCGCTTCAGACCTTCATAAAAGGGAATGAAGTAAAATAAATCAGATTTATTTGCTTTGATAGTTTACAAATTATAAGTACAAATAGTTCTTTTCTTGATTTTATGTTTCATATTATTAGTAAAATACATTTTTTAGTTTAAAATCAAAACCAATATATGTAATTGTGTTTTTGAATGTTAACTAAATATGCATCTTTGCCTTATCAAAATAAACAAAAATATTAAAATATAAAGTTATGTGTGGAATAGTATGTGCATTTGATTTAAAACAAAAAGTGGAAGTTTTAAGACCACAAGTATTAGAAATGTCTAAAATCATTCGTCATCGCGGACCAGATTGGAGTGGAATTTTCAGTAATGATAAAGCTGTTTTATCTCATGAAAGACTAGCTATTGTTGATCCCGCTTCTGGGAAACAACCTTTATTTAGTCAAGATAGAAATCTTATATTGGCTGCTAATGGTGAAATATACAATCACCGTGAATTGCGCAAACAATTTGAAGGAAAATATACTTTTCAAACAGAAAGTGACTGTGAAGTTATCTTAGCACTTTATAAAGAAAAAGGACCACATTTTATAGATGAGATGAATGGTATTTTTGGATTTGCTATTTATGATGTAGAGAATGATGAATATTTTGTGGCTCGTGATCACATGGGAATTATACCGTTATATATCGGTTGGGATCAACACGGTACTTTTTATGTGGCTTCTGAATTAAAAGCATTAGAAGGATATTGTACTAAAATTCAATTGTTTCCTCCTGGACATTATATGTCAAGCAAAGACGGAGAATTTGTACAATGGTACAAAAGAGAATGGGTTGATTATGATGCCGTAAAAGACAATGAAACAAGCATAGAAGAAATTAAAGTAGCACTAGAAGCTGCTGTTCACAGACAATTAATGAGCGATGTTCCTTATGGTGTATTGCTTTCAGGAGGCCTGGATTCTTCTATTACTTCGGCTGTAGCCAAAAAATATGCTCAAAAACGTATTGAATCTGGAGATGTTGCTGATGCTTGGTATCCGCAATTGCACTCTTTTTCTGTTGGATTAGAGGGTTCTCCTGATTTAGCTGCTGCTCAAAAAGTTGCTGAACATATCAGAACGATTCATCACGAAATTAAATTCACTATCCAAGAAGGTCTAGACGCCGTTCGTGATGTGATTTATAACCTTGAAACCTATGATGTAACAACGATCAGAGCATCAACACCTATGTGGCTGATGGCGAGAGTTATAAAATCTATGGGTATTAAAATGGTATTGTCTGGCGAAGGAGCTGATGAACTTTTTGGAGGATATCTTTATTTTCATAAAGCACCAAATGCAAGAGAATTTCACGAAGAGAACGTTCGTAAATTGAGTAAACTTCACATGTACGATTGTTTGCGTGCCAACAAAAGTTTAGCTGCTTGGGGAATCGAAGGGCGGGTGCCGTTTTTAGATAAAGAATTTATGGATGTGGCGATGCGAATCAACCCACAAGATAAAATGATAAATAAAGAACATCCTATTGAAAAATGGGTAGTTCGTAAAGCTTTTGAAGATATGTTGCCAGAAAGTATTGCCTGGAGACAAAAAGAACAATTTAGTGATGGAGTAGGTTACAGTTGGATTGATACTTTAAAAGAAGTAGTGGCAGTTGAAGTTACTGATGAACAATTAGCCAATGCAAAATATAAATTCCCTCTACAAACGCCAACTTCTAAAGAAGAATATTATTACCGTTCTATTTTTCACGAACATTTTCCAAGTGACGCAGCAGCCTTATGTGTTCCTCAAGAAGCCAGCGTTGCTTGTAGCACAAAGATTGCGTTAGAATGGGATGAAGCATTTAAAAACATGAACGATCCTTCCGGAAGAGCAGTCGCTAGTGTCCATGATGATGCTTATGTAAAAGCGTAAATATCATTAAAAAAATAGATTAAATTCCAAGCGTTCACTTCTGTGAACGCTTTTTTATTTGAATAAAGTGAATCTTGCAATTTTATGTAAAATATCCTCACCAGATTAATTTACAAATTATGTAGTCACGCGGCTATTTTTGAATTTTCGATTTCATATTAGTCTTAAATTTTATAATTTAGTTTTATTTTGTAACTATTTTTGCTAAATATGTTTTTCAATTATAACTTTAACTACATATTTGTACTATCGTTATATTAAATAATTTAAAAACAGAGCTAATGTGCGGAATATTAGTCATCATCGGAAAAGGTAAAGACGAAGAATTAGTAAAATCACTTTCAAAGAGAATGTCACATCGCGGACCAGATGAAAGCGATTTACACATTACGGAAAAAGGACATGTTTTAAGTCATGAACGTTTGTCAATAATCGATTTGCATTCGGGAAGACAACCAATTCAGGGAACTAAAAATGCATATATGGTTCATAATGGTGAGATATATAATCACCAAGAATTGAGAGATGGGATTTTGAAAGAGCATACTTTTAGAACTAAATCGGATTCAGAAGTGATTGTTCATTTATATGAAGAATTTGGTTATGATTTTTGCAACTTACTCGATGGAGATTGGTCTTTTGTAATTGTTGACGGAGATGACTTTATAGCAGCCAGAGATCCATTGGGAGTAAAGCCTCTATATTACGGTTTGGATGAAAGAGGAAGAATTTATTTTTCATCAGAAATGAAGCCTATTACTGACCAATGCAAAACGTTTTCTACATTTCCTCCGGGTCACTATTATACCCAAAAAACAGGTTTCATAAAATATTACAAACCAGTTTATGAAGATTATACAAAAGCAACTCAGGATTTAGATTTGAGTTCAATTAGAGAAACTCTAACGGAAGCGACTCGTAAGAGATTAATGAGTGATGTACCCATTGGTGTTTTGCTTTCTGGAGGTTTAGATTCTTCGTTGACAACCGCTATAGCATCAAGATTATTAGCTGAAAGTGGACGAAAATTACATTCTTTTTCTATCGGATTAGATACCAATGTCCCAGATGCAATAGCTGCCCGAAAAGTAGCTGAGTTTTTAGGAACAGAACACCACGAAATTCATTTTACAATTGAGCAAGGAATTGAGATTCTTGAAAGATTAATTTGGCACATAGAGACCTATGATGTGACTTCGGTGAGAGCAAGTACACCAATGTATTTTCTGTCAAAAGCTATCTCTGATTTGGGTATTAAAGTAGTTTTGTCTGGGGAAGGAGCAGATGAAATATTTGGAGGTTATTTGTATTTTAGAAATGCACCTTCAGCAGAAGATTTCCAAATTGAAACTATAGAAAGAGTTCAAAAATTATTTACTGCCGATTTGTTACGGGCTGATAAATCAACTATGGCTCACGGTTTGGAGGCAAGGGTTCCGTTTTTAGATAAAGCTTTTTTAGAATTGGCAATTCAAATTAAACCTGAAGAAAAACAGCCTAAAACTTATAATGGAGTTGAAAAATATATTTTAAGAAAAGCGTTCGATACTCCCGAAGATCCTTATTTACCTCAAGAAGTTTTATGGAGGCAAAAAGAACAATTTTCGGATGGAGTTGGTTATAATTGGATTGATCAATTAATTGAATATTGCGCAACTAAAGTAACTGATGCAGAATTAGAATCGGCTGCTGAATTATTCACCTACAACACTCCAACCAAAAAGGAAGCTTATTTTTACAGAAGTATTTTCCATAAATTTTATCCACAAGTGAGTGCTTCGCAAACGGTTAGAAAATGGATTCCAAAATGGCAAGATAATCAAGATCCAAGCGGAAGAGCAAATGAGGCTCATGTTCAGGCGGACACTGAAATAGCAAAATCAAATGTTAGTGTTTCCTAGTTGAAATTATTAGGATTATATTAGATATAGTTTGTAAATTGGAGCGCTGAAGTTTTTTTAGCGCTCTTTTTTATGGCTTTATTTTTAAGTTTCGAATTTTATGATTTGCCATTGAGGCATCCCTTTACGATTTCCAGATATACGGTAGCGGTTCAAAAAACGGTGGTAGTTTGTATTTCGGATGGAAATGATTCTGGATATGGTGAAGCCACTGTGAATCCGTATTATAATAGTACGGTGGAGAAATTAACACAAAGCCTTTCCAATGTAAAGCCGATTTTTAGTTCATTATCGGATATTCATCCAAAAGAACTTTGGAATCTATTATCGCCAACTTTAAAGGATGATTATTTTGCCTTGTGCGCAATAGATTTGGCATACTGGGATTTTTATGCTCGAAGAAACAAGAAAACGCTCCGTGAGTATTGGTCGGAAGAAAGTTTGAATACTCCTCTAACATCCTTTACCATTGGTATTGATTCAATCGAAGTGATGCAGGAGAAAATTATTGAAAAACCTTGGCCAATTTATAAAATTAAATTAGGAACAAACGAAGATATTAAAATAGTCGAAAGCTTACGCAAAATTACTGATGCTGTTTTTAGAATTGATGCGAATTGTGCTTGGAATGCAGATCAAACAATAGCCAATTCTATTATTTTAAAAGAGTTGAATGTAGAGTTTATTGAACAGCCACTTCAAGTAAATGATAATGATGGAATGAAAAAGGTAAAATTAAAATCAGTTCTGCCAATTATAGCGGATGAAAGTTGTCAACGTGAAGAAGATGTCTTATCTTGTAGGGATTTATTTCATGGAATAAACATTAAATTAATGAAATGTGGGGGGATCAGTCCGGCACTTCGGATGATAGAAAAAGCAAGAGAAAATAAGTTGTTAATTATGGCAGGTTGCATGACAGAATCTAGTGTTGGAATTTCAGGATTAGTTCAGCTAGCCCCGCTCTTAGATTATTTAGATGCCGATGGAGCCTTGCTTCTAAGTAGAGACATTGCGGAAGGTGTGCATTTTGATTTTGGGAAAATTGAGTATTCAAAAGGTTTTGGAAGTGGGATAAAATTAGGGTCAAAATAATGAACAAAATGTTAATAACTATAGTGCTAAAAAGAGCATTTTAAAGGTATTACTATTTCGATTTTTATATATTTGCGTGTTAGACAAAAAAATACATTTTTAGAATAAATTTATATGAGCGAAGAAATCAAAAAGGACAGTTATTCAGCAGATAGTATTCAGGCTTTAGAAGGAATGGAGCATGTTAGAATGCGTCCATCCATGTATATTGGCGATGTAGGCGTTAGAGGTTTGCACCATTTAGTTTATGAAGTTGTAGATAACTCTATCGATGAGGCAATGGGAGGTCATTGTGACACCATAATTGTTGATATAAACGAAGATGGATCAGTTTCTGTTGAAGATAATGGTCGTGGAATTCCAGTTGGTATTCATAAAAAAGAAGGAGTTTCAGCATTAGAAGTTGTAATGACTAAAATTGGTGCTGGAGGTAAATTTGATAAAGATTCTTATAAAGTTTCTGGAGGACTTCACGGTGTTGGAGTTTCTGTAGTAAATGCTTTATCAAATCATTTGAGAGCTACAGTTCATAGTAGTGACGGAAAAGTATACGAGCAAGAATACGAAAAAGGAAAAGCATTATATCCGGTAAAACAAATTGGGGAAACTACTAAAAGAGGTACCATTGTTACTTTTTATCCTGATAATACCATTTTTACTCAAACAACAGAATTCTCCTATGATACTTTATCTGCACGTATGAGGGAATTGTCTTATTTGAATAAAGGGATCACAATTACATTTACAGATAAAAGAGAACTAGATAAAGACGGAAAATTTGTTTCTGAGGTTTTTCATTCTGATGAAGGTTTAAAAGAATACATCCGTTATTTGGATGGCAATCGCGAACCAATTATTTCTCACGTTATCAGTATGGATAATGAAAAAGGAGAAATTCCAGTTGAGGTAGCATTGATTTATAATACAAGTTATACTGAGAATATTTTTTCATATGTAAATAACATCAATACTCATGAAGGCGGTACGCATTTACAAGGTTTTAGAACGGGTCTAACTCGATCTTTAAAGAAATATGCGGATACTTCAGGTATGTTAGATAAACTGAAATTTGAAATTTCAGGTGATGATTTTCGAGAAGGACTTACTGCTATTATTTCGGTAAAAGTAGCTGAGCCACAGTTTGAAGGTCAAACAAAAACTAAATTAGGGAACAGAGAAGTTGTTTCTCCTGTAAGTCAAGCGGTTAGTGAAATGATCGAAAATTATTTGGAAGAAAATCCAAACGATGCTCGAATCATTGTACAAAAGGTAATTCTTGCTGCTCAAGCTCGTCATGCAGCTAAAAAAGCGCGTGAAATGGTCCAGCGCAAAACGGTTCTTGGAGGTGGTGGATTACCCGGTAAATTATCTGATTGTTCCGAACAAGATCCTGCAAAATGTGAAGTTTATCTTGTAGAGGGAGATTCGGCTGGTGGAACTGCAAAACAAGGGCGTGATCGAGCATTTCAAGCAATTTTACCTTTGAGAGGTAAGATTTTGAATGTGGAAAAAGCCATGCATCATAAAGTTTTTGAAAACGAAGAGATTCGAAATATTTTTACTGCTTTAGGAGTTACAATTGGAACTGCTGAAGATAGTAAAGCCCTAAATTTAGAAAAATTACGTTACCATAAAGTAATTATTATGTGTGATGCCGATGTCGATGGTAGTCACATTTCTACCTTAATATTAACCTTCTTCTTTAGATTCATGAAAGAATTAATTGAGCAAGGACATATTTATATTGCAGCTCCACCGTTATATCTTGTAAAAAAAGGAAATAAAAAAGAATATGCATGGAACGATAATCAGCGTAATATTGCCAATGAAAGAATGGGCGGTAATGCTAATATACAACGATATAAAGGTCTTGGAGAGATGAATGCGGAACAATTATGGGAAACTACGATGGATCCAAATTTCAGAACTTTACGCCAAGTAAATATTGATAGTTTAGCAGAAGCAGATCGTGTTTTTTCCATGTTGATGGGAGATGAAGTTCCGCCAAGAAGAGAATTCATTGAGAAAAATGCCGTTTATGCTAATATTGATGCCTAATCTTTAGAAAATTAAACATATCAACCAAATAAATAATTATACAAACGATTAAATAAAATACTTATGAAAGTTACAATAGTAGGAGCCGGGAACGTAGGAGCATCTTGTGCAGACGTTATCTCATATAGAGGAATTGCAAGTGAAGTAGTAATATTAGATATCAAAGAAGGTTTTGCTGAAGGTAAAGCAATGGATATTATGCAATGTGCCACTAATACAGGATTTAATACTCAGGTTTTAGGTGTTACAAATGATTATTCTAAAACAGCCAACAGCGATGTAGTGGTAATTACATCTGGTATTCCAAGAAAACCAGGAATGACTCGTGAAGAATTAATTGGAATAAATGCTGGAATCGTTAAATCAGTAGTTGAAAATGTTTTAGTGCATTCTCCAAATACAATTGTAGTTGTTGTTTCAAATCCAATGGATACAATGACTTATTTAGCTCTGAAAGCTACAGGTTTGCCAAAAAATAGAATAATCGGAATGGGTGGTGCTTTAGATAGTTCTCGTTTTAGATATTATTTATCTAAAGCTTTAGACAAACCTTCAAATGATGTTTCTGCTATGGTTATTGGTGGACACGGAGATACAACAATGATTCCATTAACTAGATTAGCTTCTTATAATGGTATTCCAGTTTCTGAATTTTTATCAGAAGAAGAATTAATTAAAGTTGCCGCAGCTACTATGGTAGGTGGAGCTACTTTGACAGGTCTTTTAGGAACATCAGCTTGGTATGCGCCAGGAGCTTCTGTTGCATATTTAGTGGATAGTATCTTGAATGACCAAAAGAAAATGATTGCATGTTCTGTTTTCCTTGAAGGAGAATATGGTCAAAATGATATTTGTATCGGAGTTCCATGTATCATTGGAAAAAATGGTATTGAAGAAATTCTTGATATCAAATTAAACGATTCAGAAAAAGCATTATTTGCTAAAAGCGCAGAAGCGGTTAGAAATATGAATTCGGATCTAAAATCAGTTTTAGCATAAACTTTTGTACAATATATAAAGAAGACTGCAAATTTGCAGTCTTTTTTTTGAGATTATTCCATAAATAAATTGGTATATCTTGATCTAAATTATATATTTGCTCGTTTTAAAAATTGCAAATACAATTAGTTTTTTAAATTTGGCACTAAATTTTAAAAATTTAATTTGATTTTAACAATTTCAAAAATTTATATAAATAAAAATTAATTAATTATTAGTAATAATGCAGAATAGAGGACTAGTTAAATTTTTTGCAATTTTATTTGCATTGGTAAGTATTTACCAACTTTCTTTCACATTCGTTTCTCATAATATTGAAAGCGATGCAAAAGCCTATGCTGGAGGAAATTCTGAAAAGGAATTGAAGTATTTAGATTCCATTGGAAAAGAAAAAGTATTCAATCTTGGATTTACAAATTTTACTTACAATGAAGTAAAAGACAAAAAAATCAACAAAGGTCTGGATCTTGAAGGTGGAATAAATGTACAACTTCAAATTTCAGTAAAAGATATTATTAAAGGATTAGCCAATAATTCTAAAAACCCTGTTTTTAATAAATCTCTTGCTGATGCAACTGCTAACAGACAAGGAAATCAGGATTATATCGATGCATTTTTTGAGGCATTTGATAAAGCTTCTGCTGGGAATGTAAAATTAGCCTCACCTGAAATTTTTTCAAATAAAATAATCGGTGATGAAGTCAATTTTAAAATGACTGATGACCAAGTTAAAAAAGTTGTTAGACGTAAAGTTGACGAATCTATTGAAAGTGCTTTTGAAGTACTTAGAAAACGTATTGACAAATTTGGAGTTACTCAGCCTAATATTCAAAAATTAGGAGAGTCAGGAAGAATCTTAGTTGAACTTCCAGGAGCTAAAGATGTTGATCGTATTAAAAAATTATTGCAGAGTACAGCTCAATTGGAGTTTTGGGAAACCTATAAAATTGATGATTTAGGTAATTTTTTAATGGCAGCTAACAATGCTTTGAAACTTACTGAAAAATCGGTTCAACCAGTAAAAGAAACTGCAAAAACTGGAATTGATACTTTGTTGACAGATGCTACAAAGGATACTATTGCTCCGGCAAAAGGACAAAACCCTTTATTGGACAAATTTGTTAGTCAAGGTGGTGGACCTGTTTTAGCGGTGGTATCACCTAAAGATACAGCAGCAATTAATGGATATTTAAAAAGACAAGATATTAAAATCTTACTTCCTGCAGACAAGCGTTATGCTAAATTTGTTTGGGGAAAACCTTCTTCAATTATTGACGAAAAAACAAAAAAAGAAGTTGAAACAGTTGAACTATATGCTTTAAAAGGGAATAGAGACAATCAAGCTTCAATGAGTGGTGGAGTTGTGACTGATGCTAAAGATTCCTTTGACCAATCTGGAAAACCTGCAGTAACAATGCAAATGAACGGTCAGGGTGCTAAAGCTTGGGAAGAATTAACGGGTAAAGCTTTTACTCAAAAAAGTAATATCGCTATTGTTCTTGATGACATTGTGTATTCTGCACCAGGAGTTTCTAGTGGACCTATAACAGGTGGAAGATCTGAAATTTCAGGAGTTTTTGACGTTACAGAAACTAAAGATTTAGCGAATGTTCTTAGAGCAGGTAAATTACCTGCTTCAGCCGAAATTGTACAATCGGAAGTTGTTGGACCATCCTTAGGGCAAGAAGCAATAGATAACGGAACAGATTCAGCTATTATTGGTTTGTTAATCGTTTCTTTATGGATGATGGTTTATTATGGTAAATCAGGTTTATATGCAAATATTGCTTTGGCGATTAACCTTTTATTCTTATTTGGAATTCTTGCAAGTTTAGGAGCTGTACTTACTTTACCTGGAATTGCAGGTATCGTATTAACTATGGGAACTGCCGTAGATGCTAATATTATTATATACGAAAGAGCTAAAGAGGAATTGCGAAGTGGCAAATCTTTGCCGGATGCTATAAAAACTTCTTTTGGATGGAAAGGTGCTATGCGTTCTATTGTTGACGCGAATGTAACCCACGTTTTAACGGGAGCTGTTTTATTGATTTTTGGTACAGGACCAATTCAAGGTTTTGCAACTACATTATTAATAGGTATCGCAACTTCATTGTTTACTTCTATTTTTATCACAAGAATATTGCTAGACTGGAGTGTTAACAGAGGAAATAAATTATCATTTGTTACCGGATTTTCTAAAAATTTCTTTACTAATTTCCATTTTGATTTCCTTGGAATTAAAAAATACACATACATTTTTTCTGGCATTGTAGTTATTGTAAGTATTGTATCCTTATCAACTAATGGATTAAATCAAGGAGTAGATTTTATCGGTGGTAGAACTTTTCAAGTGCGTTTTGAAAAACCAGTTGTTGCAGAAGAAGTGAAGTTAGATTTATTTAAAGTTTTTGATGGTTCCGCCGAAGCAAAAATATTTGGTAAAGACAACCAATTAAAAATCACTACTAAATATAAAGTAACTGAAACTGGAACTCAAGCGGATTTAGAAGTGAATAAATTATTATATGATAATTTAAAAAAACATTTTAATACTGACATGACTTACGAGAAATTCGTTAACAGTTATGATGGTAAGAAATACGGAATATTGCAAGCTTCTAAAGTAGGACCAACGGTTGCAGATGATATTAAAACTAATTCATATTGGGCTGTAATTGGTGCAATGGCTATTGTTTTTCTTTATCTAATGATCAGTTTCAGAAAATGGCAATACAGTTTAGGTGCTATCGTAGCAGTTGCTCATGACGTTATCTTTGTTTTGGGTATTTATTCACTTTTATGGAAATATATGCCATTTGGAATGGAAATTGACCAGCACTTTATTGCAGCAATTTTGACTGTTATAGGGTATTCAATGAATGATACTGTTATTGTATTTGACAGAGTTCGAGAGTATTTAGGTGGAAAAGCCAAAGGTGATTTCAACCAAATCGTTAATCAATCCATTAATTCAACGATGTCAAGAACTATTAATACATCATTAACGATGATCTTAGTACTGTTAATCATGTTTGTATTTGGTGGAGAATCAATCAGAGGATTCATATTTGCAATGTTGATAGGTATTATAGTAGGAACTTATTCTTCTCTATTTATTGCAACACCAGTATTGGTTGATACGATATCAGAAGCAGAACATAAAAGAATTGAAGAAGCACACAGTCAAAACTAATCTTCTTAAGATATAGTATATAAAATGCCCGATATAAATCGGGCATTTTTTTTGTTATCAATGAAATATTAAGTTTCGTACTAACTTTTAGAGATCTATTCTTATGTTTACTTTATGCAAAGCTAATCATTACAACCTTTTAATGACTTTTCTTTAAGTTATAGGTTCGTTTTTGCTAATTTTAAATATCAATTACTTACTATGGTAATATTGTTATATCAAAAAAAAAAACTCTGTAATAGAGTGTTTTTTTGTCTTGTTATTTTAGATTCTAATTCTTAATTATATTTTTGCAGGCTTATTACCATTAAAAATAAAATAGAAACCAATAATGATAAAAGGAATACTAAGCCATTGTCCTGTAGAAAATAGGCCTAAATAATTTTCAAAACCGCCTTGGCTTTCTTTGACAAATTCAACTACAAATCGAACGGTCCATAGTAGAACTAAGAAAACCCCAAAGATGTATCCTAATTTTTCTTTCACATTAGTTTTCCAGTATAAGAACATCAAAATAGCAAATACAAATATATAACAGAAAGCCTCATACAATTGCGCTGGATGTTTTGCTGGTACCTGTTGCAATAATTCAGAAAATTGTGGATTTGTAACAATTTGATTATACGCTTCTTTAGGATCTGCAATTTGAGTTTTTGTAACAACATCTCTTGAACTATAATAATCATGTATAAACTTAATTCCAAAAGGTGAAGTAGTTACATGACCGACAATTTCAGAGTTGAAAAAATTACCTAATCGGACAAAAATTGCTCCACTAGCTACTGGAATAACTATTCGATCCAACATCCATAATAATGGTTTTTTCATTATTTTTTTACTGAAATAATACATCGATATGATTATTGCAATTGCAGCTCCATGACTAGCTAATCCTTGAAAACCTGTAAATTGAAAACTAGGTTCAAATCGAAAAGGCAATAGGATTTCGGCCAAATGATTTCTGTAATATTCCCAATCATAAAATATAACATGTCCTAATCTAGCTCCTAATAGTGTAGAAAGTACAGTCCAAATAAATAAAGAATCTAATTTATCAATGGATTCATTTTCATTTTCAAAAATTCGTTTCATGATGTACCAGCCCAATCCAAAAGCAATTACAAACATTAAACTATAATATCTAATTATGAAAAAACCTAAATCTATTCCTTCTGATGGATTCCAAACGATACTTAATGATGATGTCATTTACTATTTTTCTTAAAATTGTTTCCGTAAAAATAAAGATTTTAAAATTTATTCTAACTGAAAACGGTTAATGTTTACAATTTGTTTGTTTTCTAGGAACTGGATCGTATCCCGATTTTCCCCATGGGTTACAACTTAATATGCGTTTTGCCGCTAAAAAGGATCCATAGAATAGACCATGAGTTTTTAAAGTTTCTATTGCATAGGTAGAACAAGTGGGTTCAAATCTACAACTTGCTGGTGTAAAAGGAGAAATCGCCAATTGATAGAATCGGACTAGGAATAAAAAGGGCAATATGAGTATTTTTTTAAACTTCAATTTATAAATTAAAAGTAGTCCTGTCTTTTCCGTCTTTTAACTGAATTCCTAAAGAAATCAATTGATCCCTAATTTGATCCGACATCGCAAAATCTTTGTTTGCACGAGCGTTATTTCGCATGTTAATGAGCATTTCTACAACACCCTCAAGTTTTAAATTTGAATTTGAATCCGATTTTTCTTCTTCTAATGCTAAAACATCAAATATAAAACTAGACATAGTTTGTGAAAAGTCTATCAAATCTACTGAATTTAAACTTGCCGTTTTATCTTTCAATAAATTAATAAAATGTACTCCTTCGAATAATTGAGCGATTAAAATGGGTGAATTGAAATCGTCATTCATAGCGTCGTAACAGCTTTTTTTCCAATTCGCAATATCTAAAGTTGAAACTGATTCCGCTTCAATTTCTTTAAGGTTTTTTAGCGATTCCATTAAACGATTGTACCCTTTTTCGGCTGCAACTATAGCATCGTCAGAAAAATCAAGAATGCTTCTATAATGGGCCTGCATCATGAAAAAGCGAGTAACACTTGGTGAAAAAGCTTTACTTAAAATAGCATTTTCACCTGTTAAAATTTCCCTTGGTAATATGTTATTCCCAGTTGATTTTGACATTTTCTTGCCGTTTAAAGTCAGCATATTTGCATGCATCCAATAATTTACAGGAGTTTGTCCTGTACAAGCTTCATTTTGAGCAATTTCGCATTCATGGTGCGGGAATTTTAAATCCATTCCACCTCCGTGAATATCAAAATGATTTCCTAAATATTTAGTGCTCATTGCCGTACATTCTAAATGCCAACCTGGAAAACCGTCACTCCAAGGTGAAGGCCATCTCATAATATGAACTGGTTCAGCTTTTTTCCAAAGCGCAAAATCCTGTTGGTTTCTCTTATCTGTCTGCCCATCAAGATCCCGAGTATTCGAAAGCATATCTTCAATGTTTCTCCCGCTTAATTTTCCGTAATGATTGGTTTTATTGAATTTTACAACATCAAAATAAACAGATCCATTAGCTTCGTATCCAATACCGCTATCAATTATTTTTTTTATTATTTCTATCTGCTCAATAATATGACCAGTTGCAGTGGGTTCTATACTTGGTGGTAAAAAATTAAATTCATTTAGTATGTCATGAAAATCAACCGTATAACGCTGAACTACTTCCATAGGTTCTAATTGCTCCAGTCTTGCTCTTTTAGCAATTTTATCCTCACCATCATCCACATCATCCACAATATGCCCAACATCAGTTATATTTCTAACATAGCGAACTTTGTAATTTAAATGCAATAAATAACGAAATATCATATCAAAAGACATGAAAGTTCTCACGTTTCCGAGGTGAACATTACTATAAACCGTTGGGCCGCAAACATACATCCCAATATTTCCTTCATGAATGGGAACAAAAACTTCTTTATCACCTGATAAAGAATTATATATTTTCAGCGTATTCGTTTTATATAATGACATTTCTTATTTATTATTAGGAGCTATTTCCTGCTATTCGTTTCAATCCACGCTAAAAAGCTTGGGATTTTCACTTCTATCAGGGCTATGGTTTTCGGTCTGAAAAAACATTTTATTTTTTCAATTGATTAACCGATTCTTGAAGTTAGAACTTAATTAAAATCTGGTTTCTAATTTGATATATTCCAAAAATTCTCTTCGAGTTTTTTCTTCTTTAAATTTTCCGCCATATTCAGATGTAACTGTGCTACTATCAATGTCGGATATACCTCTTGAATTGACACAAAGATGTTTCGCATCAATGACACAAGCTACATCCTCTGAATTTAATGCTTTTTGTAATTCCTGAACTATTTGCATAGTCAAGCGTTCTTGAACCTGAGGTCTTTTAGCAAAGTATTCTACTATCCGATTCATCTTGGATAGACCAATTACTCTTCCGTTTGAGATATAACCAATATGTGCACGACCTATGATTGGTAGTAAATGGTGTTCGCAAGTAGAATAAACAACAATGTTTTTTTCAACTAGCATTTCACCATATTTATAACTGTTTTCAAAAGTGGATAGTTTTGGTTTTCTCGATGGATTCAAACCGGCAAAAATTTCTTTTACAAACATTTTAGCCACTCTATTTGGAGTTCCTTTTAAACTATCATCGGTCAAATCCATTCCAAGGGTAATTAGAATGTTTTCAACATCTTTTTTTATAGATTCTATTTTTTGTTCATCAGTCATATCAAAGGCATCATCTCTTAAAGGATTGATTGCCGAAGTAGCAATATGATTGTCTCCGATTTCATTTTGAAAATCTTCGTTCTTATTCATTAATTTGGTATTTATATGTACGGTATAATTTTAAGGGTCAAAGATAAAAAATTAAAGTTAAAGAATTCTATAGCTGTTCATTTTTAAAACACAAGGAATAGCTATTTTTTGACAACAAAAAAGCTTCCCATTGGTAGAGAAGCTTAGTAGAATTTATTAGAATGTTATTTATTTCGAATTATAAACTTTAATGGCTTCCTTCAGTATTTGAACGGATCGAATTAAATCTTCTTTTTTTAATACATAAGCAATTCTGACTTCGTTAATTCCAACACCAGGAGTAGAATAAAATCCTTCAGCAGGAGCAACCATAACAGTTTCGTTGTCTAATTGAAATGATTCAAGCATCCATTTCGCAAAAGTATCCGCATTATCAACTGGTAATTTTGCAATACAATAAAAAGCCCCTTTTGGTTTGGTCACTAAAACACCTTCAATTTTATTCAATTCTTCAATTAGAGTATTCCTTCTTTCCCTGTATTCTTTGACTACATCATCAAAATAACTTTGTGGCGTGTCTAAGGCAGCTTCACTTGCAATTTGTGCAAACGTTGGAGGACTCAATCTGGATTGAGCAAATTTAAGCGCAGTTGCCATGAATTCTTTGTTTTTTGAAACAATACATCCAATTCTAGCTCCACACATACTATATCTTTTTGAAACAGAATCGACCATAATTGCATGTTGTTCAAGACCAGAAATATTCATTATTGAATAATGAATGTCACCATCGTAAGTGAATTCTCGATAGACTTCATCAGCAATTAAAAAGATATCATGTTTCTTAACCAATTCGGCTAATTGCATAATTTCATCTTTGGTATACAAATAACCTGTAGGATTTCCGGGATTACAAATTAATATTGCTTTTGTTTTTGAGGTTATTAATTCTTCAAATTCAGCAATTGGAGGCATAGCAAATCCAGTTTCTATAGTTGAACGAACTGGAATTACGGTAGCACCAGATGAAATTGCAAAAGCATTATAATTAGCATAAAAAGGCTCCGGAATGATAACTTCGTCACCAAAATCCATGGTGCTTCCCATAGCAAAAAGTAGCGCTTCTGATCCACCCGTAGTAATTATAATGTCAGCATAATCAACATGTAAATCATGTCTTTTATAATATTGGGACAGCTTAATTCGGTAACTTTCATAACCAGCAGATGGGCTATATTCTAAAATTTCTAAATCTAAATTTTTAATAGAATTCATGGCCACTTCGGGAGTTTTAATATCCGGTTGACCAATGTTTAGATGATATACTTTATTGCCATTTTTAATGGCAGTTTCGGCATATGGTGCTAACTTTCTGATTGGCGATTCGGGCATTTTTATTCCTTTATTCGATATTCTTGGCATGGCATTAAATTTTTTGAAGTACAAATTTGCGAATTTTTTTATAGTATGACAATACTTTTAGCTTATATTATTTAATATGATCACAGTATCTTTTTTTTAATTAACTTTATAAAAAGAGATCTCATGAAATTTAAATTTTTGATTTTATTTTTTTCTGTTTTTTTTAATCTTGCATTTTCGCAATCGGGAATTCATTTTGAAACTTCTAAAAATAAAGTCATAATTCCTTTTCAATTCATTAACAATCTAATTTTTATACCAATAAAAATTAATGATGTAGAATTAAATTTTCTACTTGATACAGGAGTAGACGAAACAATTTTGTTAAGTTTAGAAGATAAAGGGAATGTTAATTTAAATACTATTGAAAAAATTAAGCTCCGTGGATTGGGTGGTCAAGAATCAATCGAGGCGTTAAGATCCAAAAACAATATTTTAACATTAAAAGGCTTAATTGATTCTAATCATAGGATGTTTATTGTTTTAGATCAAAGTTTTAACTTTTCTAATCATATTGGCATACCCGTTAATGGCATTATCGGATTTCCCTTTTTTGAAAATAATTTAGTTGAAATTAATTATGAAAGTAAAAAGATTATTATTTATAAAGAAACTAAAAAAAGCAGACGAAAAATTAATAAAAATTTCACCTCAATTCCAATTTCTATTGAAAACAATAAACCTTATATAGAATCGATACTAACTATTGAAAACAATCTGATTCCGGCTAAATTATTAATTGATTCTGGTAATAGTGACGCCATTTGGTTATTCCAGTATTTAGACAAAAATATCATAATCCCTAAAATTAATTTTGAAGATTTTTTGGGAACTGGTTTTAGTGGAGATGTAATGGGTCAACGAGCCCGTATTCAGAATTTTAAAATAGGTGCATTTGAATTTTCGAATCCTATTATCGCCATTCCTGATTCAAATTCTATTAAAAGTGTTAGTATGGTTAAAAATCGGTTAGGATCTCTCGGAGGAGACGTTTTAAAAAGATTCACAGTAGTTTTTGATTATAAAAACAAACAGATTTTTCTTAAGAAAAACAGCTTTTTTAATTTGCCTTTCTTGTATAATAAAAGTGGGATTGAAATTCAAAATGAAGGTATACAATGGGTTCAGGAAACATTTAGAGTTCAAACAATTTTAAAAGACGATCCGTTTAATGAAAATAAAAGCACGAATGATTTTAAATATAAATTTACGTTAAAACCAATTTATGCTATTTCTAATGTCAGAAAAAATTCTCCTGCTGAGATTTGCGGATTAAAAAAAGGAGATATTATAAAAACCATAAACGAACTTGAGGCTTATAAATATTCCCTGCCTAAACTTATTGAAATTATGAAATCAGAAGAAAATAAATGGATAAAATTAGAAATCGAAAGGGATGGAAAATCTTATAATTTAAAATTTCAACTGATAAATTTACTATAATTAAAAAACCTACATGAGTTTTTTTTAGTTTTTATCAATCTTTAGTAGGTAACGATTTTTTCTTTTCAAGTAAGTTTAGAGCTTCTTTTTCGATAACTTCCCCTTTGATTTTTAGAGCAACACGTCCGCCATCAACATTTACTGCGTTACTTTCAACAGTTATTGTTTTTCGTATTGGCCCAGGATTCATGTTGTATTTTATCTCAATTTTACCCGTTTTTCCTGGCATTATTGGTTGTTTAGGTTTTGTAGGTACGGTGCAACCACAGGTGGATTGAACATCAGTAATCACTAAAGGAGCATCTCCAATATTGGTAAATTCAAAAACACGAATGCCATTATCACTGTCTTTGCTTACTTTTCCAAAATCAATGGTGTTGTCTTTTGCTGCAAACTCAATTTTTGCTCCTGATTGAGCAAAACATAATGGAACGGCTAAAACAAGGGCCAATAAGAGTAAAGTTTTTTTCATTTTAAAAGGTTCATTTGTTTAAGTAAAAATAAGTTTCTTTTGTCCAAAGTACAAATTATTAAGTCATAATTTTTTATACAAATCTATTTCTTTACTTTTGCATGGATAATGAAATAGTGCTTTCTGATTTTAGTGCCAAATTGTTTTTTTGAAGCACATTGTTCCGCCTTTTTTCAGAAATCATTTTCCTGCGGTACGTTCTATCCACGCTAAAAAACGTGGGATTTTCTCCGCTATCAGGGCTAAAATATCAATCATGGAATCGCTATCGAATTCGATATAAAAACCATTACATAATTAGATCACTAAAACCGAATAAACGAATTCAAAGTATATGACAATTCCTGCACAATTCGACGCCAAAACCATTGAAGATAAATGGTACGATTACTGGATGAGAAACAATTATTTTCATTCAGAACCCGATCACAGAACACCATATACTATTGTAATTCCTCCACCAAATGTTACTGGAGTTTTACATATGGGGCATATGCTCAATAATACAATTCAAGATGTTTTAATTCGACGTGCCAGACTTAAGGGGTACAATGCATGCTGGGTTCCAGGTACAGACCATGCTTCGATTGCAACAGAAGCTAAAGTGGTAGCCAAATTAAAATCAGAAGGAATTAACAAGAACGATTTAACTCGTGAAGAGTTTCTAAAACACGCTTGGGATTGGACCGATAAATATGGTGGAGTAATTCTAGATCAACTAAAAAAAATAGGAGCTTCCTGCGATTGGGAAAGAACAAAATTCACAATGGATCCTGATATGTCAGCATCTGTGATTCATTCTTTTGTTGACTTATACAATAAAGGATTGATTTATCGTGGATATAGAATGGTCAATTGGGATCCCGAAGCTAAAACTACTTTGTCTGATGAGGAAGTTATTTATGAAGAGCAGCAAGGTAAACTGTATTATATAAAATATAAAATTAAAGACAGTGATGATTTTCTGACAGTTGCAACAACACGTCCGGAGACTATTTTTGGGGATTCTGCTATTTGTATTAATCCAAATGACGAACGATTTGCACATTTGAAAGGTAAAAAAGCTATTGTCCCGATTTGTGGTAGAATTATACCTATAATTGAAGACGAGTATGTTGATATTGAATTTGGAACAGGTTGTTTGAAAGTAACTCCTGCTCACGATATGAATGACAAAGCTTTAGGAGAAAAGCATAATCTTGAAATTATAGATATTTTTAATGAAGATGCCACTTTGAATAGTTTTGGATTGCATTTTCAAGGGAAAGATCGTTTTGTAGTTCGGGATGAAATTGCGAAGGAACTGGAAACTTCAGGTGCTCTAGCAAAAACAGAAATTCACCTAAACAAAGTAGGAACTTCTGAAAGAACAAAAGCGGTAATTGAACCTCGCTTGTCAGATCAGTGGTTTCTTAAAATGGAAGATTTAGTTAAACCGGCCATAAAATCAGTTTTAGAAGATAATGAAATAAAGTTATATCCTAAAAAATTCGAAAATACTTATAGACATTGGCTTGAAAATATTCGGGATTGGAATATTTCCCGTCAATTGTGGTGGGGACAACAAATTCCGGCTTATTTTTATGGAGATGGAAAAGAAGATTTTGTAGTAGCTGAATCAATCGAAGAAGCATTAGAATTAGCTAAGGAAAAGACATCTAATCCAAAACTCCAAATTTCTGATTTAAAGCAAGATGTTGATGCCTTGGATACCTGGTTTTCTTCCTGGTTATGGCCGATGTCTGTGTTTGGAGGAATTACAGATCCAGAAAGTGCTGATTTTAAGTATTATTACCCTACAAATGATTTAGTAACGGGTCCAGATATTTTGTTTTTCTGGGTAGCCAGAATGATTATAGCAGGTTATGAATATACCGGTAAAAAGCCATTTACCAATGTTTATTTGACCGGTTTGGTTCGTGATAAGCAAAGACGTAAGATGTCTAAATCGCTAGGAAATTCTCCAGACCCTTTAGACTTGATATCGAAATTTGGAGCTGATGGTGTTCGTGTTGGATTGCTATTAAGTGCATCAGCAGGAAATGACATTATGTTTGACGAAGAATTATGTAATCAGGGAAAGGCCTTTTCGAACAAAATATGGAATGCCTTCCGATTGATAAAAGGTTGGGAAGTTTCGGATTCAATTCCGCAACC
>Ga0114962_10000993_pt1 | contig 24599 bp, 22 predicted proteins | sample C_130820_MF_Meta_FD_87017 | JGI IMG/M metagenome (GOLD analysis project Ga0114962, IMG submission 87017) | Freshwater microbial communities from Lake Croche, Canada to study carbon cycling - C_130820_MF_MetaG | ecosystem: Environmental > Aquatic > Freshwater > Lake | place: Lake Croche, Canada... | reverse complement strand
TGACCCTGAACACCTTCCACTCTGCAGGAACGGTCAAGGCCAATGCCACTTCGGGAGTGCCTCGTATCGAGGAGTTGCTGTCCGCATCGGCGAATCCGAAGCGCCCCGGCAACACGGCGTACCTGACGCTGAACACCACCAAGCGCGAAGCCATCGCCAAGATGAAGGAGATTCAGAAGACCACTCTGCGGGATATCGTGCGCTCGGTGAAGATCTACTATGATCCGTATCCGTTGGCGGCCACCACGGTGATGGACGAGGACCGCGAGGTCCTAGCTCTGTATGAGCAGTTCGCACAGGGGAAGGCGGAGTGTGCGTCTCCGTGGGTCATGCGTCTTGAGTTGGACGACCAGGAGATGGTCAACCGCAACATTATGGATCTGGTGGAGGTGCAGGCCAAGATACAGAACTCGATGACGGGCGTGGATGTCAAGTGCGTGACGTCAGACCGCAACGCCTCCAAGCTCATTCTGCGTCTGGAGATTGCCGCGAGTTTGGTCAAGAACCCTACTGTGCTCCGTCAGTTGGAGGATTCGATTCTGAGTTCTCCGCTCACGGGCATGGAGGGCATTGGTCGCGTGTTCGTGCGCACCCTGAAGAACGAGATGCTCTACGATGAGCCGTTGGGCGGGTACGTCACCAAGGACCAGTACGTGCTGGACCTGGAGGGCACGAACCTGTACGACCTCTTCGTATTCCCTGGCGTGGACATGACCCGCACCTTCTCCAACGATATCCACGAGATCAACGAGGTCTTTGGTATCGAGACGGCGCGCATCGCCTTGTACGAGGAGTTCAATGAGGTCTTCAGTTCAGAGAAGGTCAATTACCACCATCTCTCCGTGCTGGTGGATAGCATGACCTTCAGTGGCCGCATCGTTCCTGTCAACCGCTTCGGCATGAAGAAGAACGAGACGGGTGTTCTGGCCAAGTCATCCTTCGAGGAGACATCTAAGGTCATGTTCGAGGCGGCAGTTGGAGCAGAGTACGACACCATGCGTGGTGTCTCGGCCAACATCATGTTCGGTCAGAAGCCACCCTGCGGCACGGGCTTCGTGGACATTCTGGTGGACGAGTCCAAGTTGCCCGAGGGCCCCGAGGGCACGGAAGGCGCAGACACCACGGATCTCGACGAGGCCAACAAGGCGTTACAGGCCGCGGACGTCGGCGAGTGCAGGATTGAGGACCTGAGTATGTGGTAGCCAAATTACATTCGGGCCAAGGAGTAATGGTCGTGTTTCGTGGAACCCTGCAGACAGGAGGGCTGTCTGGAGCCGACTCCATTCGAGGGCTGACAGATCGAAGCTTTTTGACTTGGCTTGTGTATCGCACGCTCGCCCGCGGCGATTTCCACCACGACTTTGGTGAGAGGACAGAGTCTCGTGACTTGATCATGCCCAACGACGCTGAGCGTTTCTTTGAGATTGCAAAGTTGGTCTCTGCAAAGGGCAAGGTGTGGCTCTTGTCGCAGTTCCAAAAGTATCATAAGCAGACATTGTATTCTCTGCTCGGTCCGCAGTTTGACAATGGGCTTGTACCCTCCGAACCCGCCGCACGGGCCGCCGATGCCGACGACGTAAGGACCGATAAGGACGAGGTACGTCTTCTTGGAATGTTAGGCATAGACTACGAACGAATCAAGGCAGAGACAAAGGCGTCGGGTGAAAAGGAAGTCACACGAACCTTCAGGTTTCCAAACGGTCTCGGCGAGCGAAGCTATGTGATTCGGTCTTCCTCGTATCGGCTGGGAGAACGCGTAAACGGACAAAAGACGGCAGAGTCCCAGACAAACCGCAACATTGCAAAGATGTTCCAAGAAGTGACTGGAGGAGAAGCCACAAAGTTTGCGCTCATCGTGGATGCGACAGGCGGTCTTTCCTTGTCGGAATTACTGAATAATAAACTGGGTCCACCTTCGGCTCCTGGATGCGAGTTCTACATTATCGAAAACATCGAGAACTCGAGTGATTCCGCCGACAAGGTCAAGCACATCAAACGCTCGGGTGAGGGTACACGATTGTTCTACATGAAGGATCAGACCAATACGGTTACGTATCCGTTGTGGAACAACAATGCATCGGACCCCAAGTCTAACATCTTTGCGAAGATGAGCATCGTTCTCAACCGCATGACCAATGGCACGGTGGAAGCGGTGATCGATGCAGATGGAACTACCTTCCACATTGGAGACGTGGCGAATGCATCCAATGTGAAGAATGCAACTCTCAAGGCACTCTCGGTTCTGATTGAGAAAGGCATGGTGCCCGAGGTCTTCGTCTACACGCTCATCAAGCGCATGGGCGACTGGTGTCAGGCCCTGTCGCTTCTTGATTTGGACCGCGTCTACAACATTGTCCAACACGACGGACCTGCCCCTGCAAAACCAACTACAACACTTGGAGACATGATTGGCGACTCGGTCGAGATTGGCGTTGTCACGAACGACCGTATCCTTCTCGCATTCTGTATTCTCCACGGACTCAATGTGTTTTTCACATCTGCGATGGACTTGGCCCGACTGATTTACTTCAAGAACACCAACGACCTGCCCTCTCCTGCGAAGGTGCAAGAACGACTCAATGCGATTGTCACCGAAACAACGGCAAAACTAAGTGAGATAGACACTGCGCTTCCAGACTTGGCTCGAACAATCGTCGGTCGGATTGGTGGGGTCGGGCGCGCTGTGACGGAGTCTCCCGATCTTCCCTCCTACATACGTAACCTTAAGAACTTTGTCAGCAATGCAAGCAAGTTGACAGATATTACCTTCACCGAAAGTCAGGCGGCGATCAACACCGCTCGAGCCAAAGCCGCAGGGGGAGATTTTCCTGCTGCGAATCAATACTCAAGTGAAGTTGCCAAACTCAAGGTGTCAATTGATACTGCCAAACGAATCGTCGAGAACCTTGAGAAGGGAACGTACGCTGGTAAAACTATTGTCGATATCCGCACCCAGGGGCTTGCACGTCGGCTCGCTCAGGGGGGTCGTAATCCGAAATCGGTCGAAGTCGTCGAGGCGCGCGACATCCTGCTGGACATACGCGGTGACGTGGAGTTGATGATTCGTAACAACATTGTTAGCAGAACAGACCTACTGGCACTGCTGACTCCAACACAGCCTGGAGTGATCGGACAGGTGATAGACGGGACAGGTGCACTCGTCGACTCGCGTGGAAAGGTCAACCACGATGAAATATTGTCCGCTCTGGCACCCCTACGATTGCTCGTACCAGCAGAACCTGCACCCGTGGCTGCACCCGTGGCTGCTCCAGTGGTGGAGGCTCCAGTGGATGCAGGCATTGAAGACCCTAGTGGGGATGATAGCCAACTTGCGTTCGCCGCAAGTCAGCGTGGAGGTGGTGTGTCCGAGGTGTTTGCTGCATTGCGGACTCGCACAATACGGATTCTTCCTCGCGGCACAGAGGAGGTGACCTCAACCACGAACACCTACACTCAGGGAGGTGACTATGTGGACGACGACCTCTATGCATATACGGTCGTTGATGAATACGTTGTCACAAAGAAGGATCTCTCCACATTCAAACTCTTGACAGGTACAGAGCCCGACAGCCCAGAACTGGCCTATATTCGTCTGAGGGAACAGGTTCTCATGTTCGACATGCTTCGGCGGCGGCACGAACGGTTCAACGACGCGTTTGCTGAAAGTGTTACACCGTACTCTGACTCGGCCGAACGAATCATCGAAGCCGATATAGCCATTCCAGGCAATCCTCTGTATGACGAGATAATTGAAATCCTAGGGGAACTTCAGAAAGTTCGGAGCCTGCTTGGACTTGCCCCTCTTGTTGGCAACTTTACCATGGAAGAGCGAGCTGTCGCGTTCAACGAATGCAAGGCTGCAATTCTTGCATTGTTTCCAGCCCCCGCTGTAGAGCCGTTCACTGCCGAGGCACAGAGTAACATAGGGATAAAGGATGCATATGCGCGTAGTCGCGGGGGGTTCTTGAGGGAACTTGTCTTTGGGAAGATTGTCGGCATGTTCGTTCCGCAACTTAGTCCACTACAAAGGGAGACGCTTGGTGAGACGCTTGAATCTGCGATTGTGGGTGGGCTGCTCGACGTACTCAACCAGGACGACCAAGCGGCGACACATTCTGAACTAGCAGAGGACGCGGTTGTAGAGCCAATCGTAGAGATCGTTGTCGCTGCTGTGAAGAACTGGATGGCCGCGAACGGACTGGAGAATGCGAACGTTCTTGAAATGACCCGAGTAGTCGCACGGAACATCAAGGAAACTGCGGGAGAAAGCCGTCGAAAGCCCGTACCCAAATCACGGAAGATTGGTCAATTCACGAATACGAGATTCAACCCCAAAGACCTTGAGGGGATACAGGGTGGCCGCAAGACCCATCGTCGGCGCCTGCCCAAACTCATCTAATCACTACATAATGGCCAACCTGACTCACCCCGAGTTGGCGGAGATTCGTGTGAACTCCCTACCAGCCGCGTCCGTGGAGAACCTGCAGTCCTTGCGCAAGGAGATGTGCGGAGCGACGGAGTTCTCCCTCCAACCCCAACAATTGTTCCTGCGTCGAGTTCTGTCCCCTGACAGCCCTACGCGCGATCTCCTCATGGTTCACGGCACTGGCGTGGGCAAGACCTGTTCCTCCATCCAAATTGCGGAAGAATACATCCTACGACCCGAGTTCCAAGACAAGAAGGTCCTGATCATTGCAGGTCCTGCCGTGCAGTCCAACTTCCGCAAGGAGATCTTTGATGTGGGCCGCACCAAACTGGACGAGACCAGCAAGGTCTTGACATCGAAGCAGTGTACGGGCACACGGTACCTCGAGATGCTGACCCGTATCGTGTCCGAGCCCATGCAGTGGAAGGTCCCCGAGGTTCGTCTGCGGCTCAAGACCTTGGCAGACCGTATGATTTCCGAGTTCTACGAGTTCGTGGGCTACAACTCCTTTGGCAATCGCATCGAAGAGGCGCTGAACGACATGAGCCCCGAGGACGCAGACAAATGGATTCACGAGACCTTCGATAACCGTCTGATCATTGTCGACGAGGCCCACAACTTGCGAGAGGGCGGTGACCTGGAAGTGGAAAAGTCCGTGTCCGCAGGAATGGAGAAGGTGGTCAAGACTGCCAACGGTCTGGTGCTGGTTCTCCTGACGGCGACCCCGATGTACGAGTCCTATGAGGAGATTGTCTACTACATGAACCTCTTTGGCTGGAACGATCGTACGCTGAGCTTGACGAAAAAATTGAAGGCTGTCGACTACTTCACGTCGGACGGAAAGATCAAGCCATCGAAGGAATCTGAGTTCCGTGACTGGTGCCAGCGCTACGTCTCCTTCGTCAAGGGTGAGAATCCGTTCACCTTCCCGTTCCGTCTTCCGCCACCTAACGAGGCCCCCGATGACCGCGTCTACTCCTTCTCAGGCAAGAACCGCAATCTTGCAGATTCCGACCGCATGAAGTATCTGTCGGTGGTGGCGTCGCAGGTCCAGGGCGAACAGGGCAAGGCGCTCGGTGAGGCAGTAGGAGATGACAAGGACGACGAGAAGCGGCAAGCCATGATGATGCCGACCTTGTCCGTGCTGCCAGGAAACAAGAAGTTCGGAGAGGTGTTCAAGTTGGCAGGAGACCAGTACGAGTATACCGGTGAACCCTTCCTGACGCCAGAGCAACTGCCGAACTATGCGGCTAAATTCGTGACGATCATCAAGTCCATCGAAGCAGGTGTGGGCGTGTGCCTAGTCTACTCAAACTATGTCGAGCGTGGAGCCCGTCTATTTGCCATGGCCCTGGAGGAGCATGGATACACACCTGCAAACGACGGAACGCCCCTGCTGGTGGGGCGCAAGGCCAAGGGAACTAAGGGCAAGTACATTCTGCTGTCGGAATCCACCACCTCCAAGATCGCCACCCTGCTGTCCCTGGCTCGCGATCCGAAGAACATGGATGGCAGTTTGGTTCGCGTGATCATCACAACACCCAAGATCTCGGAGGGTGTGGATTTCAGGTTCGTGCGTCAAGTGCATATCTGCGACCCCTGGTGGAACATGAGCCGTATCGAGCAGGTCATTGGTCGTGGTCTGCGCACCTGCAGCCACGCAGCCCTGCCGTTTGAGCACCAGAACTGCACGGTCTATCTCCACGTGTGCCGCACCACTGCCAAGCGCGAGTGCTTCGACGAATACACCTACCGCACAAAAGTAGAATCGAAAGCACTGAAGATCGCGAACGTCCGCCGGCTGCTGGTGGAATCCGCGATGGACTGCCCTATCCAGATTGGTGCGGTCCTCCCCAAGGCATGGAAGGAACTGGACGTGGACCAGGTGCGATCGGAGAACCGAGAACATGTGACGTATCCGTTGATCGGTATGATTGCACCGCAGTTCATGGAGAGTCTAGAGGGAGACTACTGCAGAGTCAAGCCATCGGTGGTGGACCCCGAGTATGTGCGCCCCTTATCCTCGTACCTCGATGTGCGCGACGAGTTGCTTGGGAAACTGTCCAAACTGTTCGTGGACAAGGAGATTTGGGAACGCAAGCAGTTGTTTGGGGCGCTGTCGTCGTACCAGCAGGATGTCGTGACCTTCACTCTCCAATCCGCAATCCGCACGGGGTTCAAGTTCCACGATGCATTTGGCCGGGCCAGTCTGCTGGAATCCCGAGGTGACCTGTACGCTCTCGCACCCATCGGCGTGGCCAACGGAACACTTGTGGAGCGCACCACCCAGCCCACGTCCCGGGCAGATGTGCCGTTGCCCGAAGTGGATGCGACCCCGAAGCCCGCCGTGACCGATGCGCCTGACCTGTCCGCACTGCGCAACTTTCCCTTCCCCGTGGACCGGTTCGACGCAGAGGTCCTCGACGGATATGTGTTTGATCACTTCATCACCCAGGCGCAGAAGATTCTCTATCTCCGCTCCGGGCAAAAGACACAGTTCGGTGCACGCTTGGCAGTCCCTGGCACGAACCTGCTCGTCCTGGGCAATGATGTGTACGATCCCCCCGAAGTACAGCCGGGCGAAGAGACCACGGCGGTGACGCAGTGGACCGATGCCTTGGTCGCAGACTTTGCCGTCAAGAAGACCAAGATATTCGCATCCATGAAGGAGGGCAAGTTGACCATGAGCCGGTTCCGTGTGGAGGGTGGTGTGCCCGTGCGCGAGGAGCAAAAGAAGCGCGACGTCCCCATCGTGTGCGGAACGGGCGAGAACAAGAAGGATGCGGTGTTGGCGTTGGCCAAGTTCGTGGATCCTACCGGCGTGGGCGTTCCGGCAGATGTGTCGAAGACCAACAAGGAGACGTGGTGTATCTACACGGAGCTGTTGCTGCGTGCGAATCAACGTGAGCCAGACCCCAAGGTGGTCTGGTTTACCCCTGAAGAGATGGAGGTGATTCTCTCGGCTAAACCAAAAACGAAAAAGACCAAGTAAGGATAACAGTCTTCTATGGATCCGATCTTTGAGCGTCGTGCCTTAGTTCGGTCAGTTCACATCCCTGCCCAGCATATCCAACGCAACATCCAAGTCAGCCTGATGGCCCAACTCCGCGCCAAGTATGAGGGCGTGTGTATTCCCGAGGGATTTGTCCAGAACCGTAGCATTACGGTGGTGGAGCACTCGTTGGGCCGTGTGAACCTGATTCACGGAGGTCTGGATTACTCAGTCAAGTTTCAGGCGGATATCTGCATGCCTCACCCCGGGCAAGTGTTCCGTGCGCCCGTGATGCTGCGGTCCAAGATTGGTCTCCACGCCGAGTCACTTCCCATGAAGATTCTGCTGCCCCGCGATCTGCATCTTGGAGACACCTCGTTCGAGGACATCAAGGATGGTCAGGAAGTGGAGTTTGAGGTCAAGGGATCTCGCTTCCAGCAGGGGGATGACTCCATCGTGGTTCTCGGTCACCTGCGCACGGTGGTGAACCCCCAGCAGGCAGAGATGGAGAAGGCTGCAGCAGGAGAGGAGCCGTTGCTGGCGGCTGGCACGGGAAGCAACGCTGTGGCCGATGTCGAGCGTAAGGTGGTGGTTCCGCAAGAGCAGATGCCCGCGTCTGTAGCGCGGAAGAGGAAGGTCATCTCAAAGCCCGCCACTACTACAAATGAATCGGGCACGCAAGGAAAAACTCCGGGACCAGTTGGACCTTCTGGACCCGCATGAACACGCACAGATCTTTGCTGTCGTGAAACACCACACAGACTCCTTCACCAAGACACAAGCCGGCGTATTGGTGTCGTCAGATGTACTCACCGATGACTGCATGCAAGAGATGGAGAAGATGGTGTCTTTTTACCTTGACCAGCGCAAGAGGATGGATGCAGATGACGTGGCGCGCAAGACAATGGTAAAAAACGGATAAAGAGAATCCAGCCTTTAAGTAAGGGCAAATGGAGACCCAACGCACGAGCCTTATGGCTCTTGTCAGCTACGTCTCTCGCGACCCTCAGGCCGAACTTGAATGCAAGGTCCTTCCCAACCAGATCAAGACCAAAGATGTCGCCGACCGCATTGCGGCTGCCATCGCTGGAGTCTCTACAGGATCTGCAAAGGAGGAACACCGTGCAACCTTCAGCTATCCCGACAATGTGCGGGTCGTCGTCACACAACCTGAGAATATCTTCAAGATCTGCGCCACGAGTAGCTTCCGCGGAACCAAACTGATGGTCGAGCGCAAGAGCCGTTACTTCGAGGGCCGTGGCTCGGAGTCCGACTTGGTCGACCTGCCCGACGTGGGTGTCCGCTTCACCCTTCGCCGCGAAGAGGAGTTGCGCCGTGACTTTACCGGCGCTCCCATGGATCCCGTGGCCCATGTGCGCATCCTTCACCGTCGCTCGTGGACCACGCTGGACGGTCTGCTCCAGTTCGACTTCTCATTGGTCAAGTCGCGGGGTCGCGGCATGAAGACGCTGGCGGAGGTGATGCGCCAGGCTCCGGTCTACGAACTGGAGGTGGAGGTGATTGACCGCAAGGCTCCTGCCAAGGCCATCGTGGATTCCCTCTTCCGCCACGTCACGCTTGTGTTAGAGGCCTTCCAGGGCACGCCGTTCCTCCTGAGCAAGTCCGATGTAGAGAATTATCGGATGGGATTCCAGCGTCTGGGATTCAAGTTCGTGAACCCCGTGACCATGGACCGCCGTCACATGAGCAAGGAGTGTCCGATGTCGGTCCTCGAGGGCTACACGGTCACCAACAAGGCCGATGGCGACCGCTGCTTTCTGGTCGTGGCCACCGACAAGCGCGTGATTCGTGTCACACCGAACATGAACATCACCTGGACGGGGTTGACGGCCACCAAGGACATCCACGTGGGCGATGTGCTGGACGGCGAGTACTTGGCGGACCGCAACATGTTCTGCATCTTCGATGTCTATGCATTCCGTGGCAAGAACACCACACGTCTGCCGCTGATGCTCACGGACGAGGACCTGACGACGAGCTCCCGGCTCGGATGCTCCCGCGAGTTCATCAAGGACCTGGGCACGGACTTTGTGACCACGCCGAGCCAGAAGCCGCTCCGCGTTGAGTCCAAGGTGTTCCTCGCAGGAGACGGCCCGATTATGGAGCAGGCCATCAACACCCTGCTGAACACTGAGTTTGGCTACCCTACAGATGGACTTATCTTCACTCCGAAGGCGTCCGCTGTGGCGCCCATGCAGGACCGCCGTGGCAACACATGGCTCCGGGTGTACAAGTGGAAGCCTGCGGACCAGAACAGCATCGACTTCCTGCTTCGCTTCAAGCCGGGTGAGAGCTACGACACGGTGCTCAAGTCCCACGTGTTCAAGGGGTCGCTGTACGTCTCCCGCAACCGGGGCTCCGACATCTTATATCCTCGCGAGACGCTGACGGGTGAGTACACGCCCCCCGCCATGCCTGCGGATCTGCAGAGGATTGCCGAGACCCGCGACCGTGCTCCGTCGCCGTTTCAGCCGTCGGTTCCTCGCAAGCCCGACGCCAACATCATTGCGCTGAAACTGGTCAAGGGAGCACCCGTGGACAAGGAGGGCAATCGCATCGAGGACAATACCATCGTGGAGTGCGCATACGACACGGACACCAACCACTGGACCGTTCTGCGGACCCGCCACGACAAGACCTATCAGTACCGCGTGCTGGGCGAGCCGCAGTTTGGTAACGACATTGCAGTGGCCGAGTCCATCTGGACCAACATTCACGTTCCGATTACGGAAACCATGATTCGCCACCTTGCATCGGAACCGGTTGATGATCTGGCCGAGGATGACCTGTATTACCGCGACAATCTGGATGCTCGTGACCGCGTGTTGAAAGATGTGTACTCCTTCCACAATCGTGTCAAGGAGCAACTGTACCAGTCATGTATCAAGCCCGGTGACACCCTGCTGGAGTTAGCCGTGGGTCGCGCAGGCGACATGCTGAAGTGGAAGCGCTCCAAGCCCAAGCTGGTCGTGGGCTTTGATATCTCTGAGTCCAACCTGACCTCGAGCCGTCAGGGTGGATATGTCCGTTACCTCAGGGACGCAGAGAAGCCAAGCTGCGACAAGCTGCCTCCCATGCTCTTGGTGGTGGGTGACATGACCAAGCCGCTGTACGAGTCCGATGACCGTTACGTGCGGATCCTCAACGGCTCGGACCCCGCGCCGACCACCTACCTCCAGCAGTTCAAGGGTGTCAAGGAGTTCGATGACATCTCCTGCCAGTTCGCCATCCACTACGCCTGCGTGTCGGAGGAGGCGTTCAGGGCGTTTACAGAGAACTTGAAAGTACATGGTAAGAAGCGGTTCTTCGGTACTTGCATGGATGGAGCTGCGGTCTACGCGCTCCTCCTTGGCAAAAAGAACCACATCTTCCGTGCCGACGGTCAGGTCTTTGGGGAATTCACCAAGGAGTATCCTGACGGCGACGCGTGGCGCCCTGAATTTGGGCAGACGTTACGCGTCTACCTGGAGAGCTTTGAGAAGCCCGTCCAGGAGGCACTGGTCCCCTTCGAGCGGGTGGTTGAATTGCTGAAGGAATCAGGGTATGAATTGGAGACAACCACGCTCTTCTCGGAGTATTATGCGCAGCAAACTGCACTGACACTCACGCAGGAGCAGCAAGCGTTCTCCTTTCTGCACCGAAGCTTCGTCTTTACCAGGGTAGCGGCACCTGCACCTCCTTCGCCTCCCGAAGATGAGGAAGCCATTGAGCTTCCCACTACAGCGGACGCCGAGGTTGCAGCAGCACCTACCCCGAAGGTAAAGAGGAAGGTCTTAAAGGTGATGGTTCCTACTGATGCAAAGGTTCAGCCTGCCGCCGAAGAGAAGCCGGTGTTCTTCTACGGAGCAGACGAGAGCAAGGGCGAGTTCAGGTTCATGAGCAATATGTATGTCGCTCCCTTCGAGATTGATGGCATCACATACCCGACTGTGGAACACTACTTCCAGTGGTCAAAGGCTAAGTTGTTCAAGGACGAGGCAGCGGCCACCAAGATCCTGACTCCTCCCAAGGGGAAGCCCTATGTGGAGGCCAAGTCGGCCAAGGCGATTGGCAAAAAGGTGAAGGACTTTGACGGAACGCAATGGAACGGCCTTGCGCCCGGACGCGGGTTCAAGGACGAGGTCATGCGTAAGGCCATCCGCGCAAAGTTCACACACCCCAAAAACACCGAGATGCTCGAGAAGCTCTTGGCGACAAAAGACAGGGTAATTGCGGAGGCGAACCCGCGCGACAGCTATTGGGGTATCGGGACGTCGGCCGACACGAAGCCTGCACAGACAGGCAAGTGGAAAGGTCAGAACTTCCTCGGTAAGATGCTGATGGAGTTGCGCACGGAGATTCGCGGGGAGAAGGCAAACGCTTAGGACTTACTTACTGCCTCCTGTGTGGTCTAGCGGTTAGGATAGGGCTCTTTCACAGCCTTGGCCCGGGTTCGACTCCCGGCACGGGAAACTCCAGAGGTATAGTGCAGTGGTCAGCACAGCGGGCTTTGAACCCGTTAACCTCGGTTCGACCCCGAGTACCTCTACACGGAGCACCAACGCTGATAGTTCAGTGGTAGAATGAGGGTCTTCCACACCCTTGACGCGGGTCCGATTCCCGCTCAGCGTATTCAAACCAAAAAGTAAATAACGAATTGAAGTTTTGTTGGGTTTATTCCCACTGGGTGTAGATGTCGCCCTGTCTGCGGTAGATGCGCACGCCGCCCTCGCGATCCTCTGCGTGAATCATGGCAATCTCGTTCTGCGAGACACGCTCGTGAAGCCACTTCTTGGGCCTCATGTCGCCCACATACGGGTTCGCAGCCAGTTTCTCTAACAGAACCTGTACAGCCACCTGCAGTTCGTGCCGCTGTGCAAGCAGCCGAATGCGCCGCAAGTTGGCAGGGTCTGAGAACTCCACCATCTTTTGGACTATTGTGTCACGAAGACGCTGCGAGTACTGGGCCACAATCATATTGTGCCCCTTGTTGAGGGTGCGCAGAACATCAAGTAATGCGTCTATCTTTCGCTGCTGTGACATTCCGCCCGTGAGCCGCACGGTATCCCACTTCTTTACCTTTTCTGTTGTTGCTACGATGGACAGCTTCAACTGGTGTGCGGCGATGCGGTCCTTGGGAATCTTGGCTGGGGGCGTGCGGTCGCCTGGAGGCGTGATCATGTTGATGTGGATGCGGTCCTCCCAGCTGAGGAAAGGGATGATGAAGTGGCAGAGAACGTCAACGGGAAGAAGGTCGAGATAGGTAGGCGCGCCCACAGGCGCGTGGTGGATGAAGCGAAGAAGAGACATTTTGGAATCCCCAAGACAAACTACTCAGACCAGTACGAATCCATTTTCAATGCCGCATTAGCTCAGATGGTAGAGTATCGGTCTTATGACATCGCATTAGCTCAGATGGTAGAGCATCGGCCTTTTATGGGTTTTGTGAGCCTGAATGGGCGAGCCGATAGTCGCGGGTTCAATCCCCGCATGCGGTAACCAACACGAATGTCCAAGTGGTGAAGGAGGCAGATTCAAGACCTGCTGCGCAAGCTCATGGGTTCGAATCCCATTTCGTGTACACTCGGGGGACCTCGCTCTCCCACCCCAGCCGTCGTAGCTCAGTGGTAGAGCACCCGCTTTGTATCGATTACGAAGTAGCGGTAGGTCGGAGGTTCAATCCCTCCCTGCGGCAACCTAAGGTCCCCCGGCCGTAAAAACGGAAACTTGGTATGAGATGGAACTCCACATCATACCGAGATGCCTGCCTACACTCGCTCCTCTGCCACTCGCTCTGCGTCGCCGAAGTCGTCCGTCCGCGCCAACTACTCCATGAATGGAGAGCGTTGGACTCAGCAGGAGGAGCGCGATCTGATCCGTATGCTCCGTCATGAGAATGCATCCGTGATGGATGTCGCCAAGGCGCTTCGTCGCAACCCGCTGGCTGTCCACCACCGCGTGGACAAGGTGCTGAACGACCACATGGATGATGGCGCTGTGACTCTTCTGGAGGCGTCAAAGTGGCTGCACCCGCACATCAGCGCGCGTGAGATGTCGGAGGATTTCGCCAATCACATCGCCACCTTCAACGCGTAGACGCTCACAGCCGCCAAGCACTGACCGGCAACATGCATCAGTGCACGGTTGCTACTGACCTTGTTCGACAAGAATGCCCACAGTGTCACTGCCGGGTTGAAGTGACCTCCTGAATAGGGACCCAGCAGATAGATAGCCACTGCCAAGGCCGAACCAATTGCAAGGGGTGTTCCCACAAAGGAGATGGTTGCAATCAAGAGCAGTGTACCAAGAAACTCTGCAAGGATTGGAGTCATTTTCCTTTTGGAGAGACTAAAAACGAAAACTATGGTCTTGTGGGGTAAACAAGAGCACAATGGCAACCGACATCTCTGGCAACCCTCTTCCTCCGCGCGATGACCCTGCCGTCAAGCTCCTGGCGCTGATCCAGGGTATCAAGACGATTGATGACATCTTTGCGCGCATGGCAGATAACTCAACCTTCGAGTCCTTTGTGGAGGCTGGGTGCGCAGCCACAGGCGTGGAGGTTGTGCGTCCTCCCATGACTGAGGCAGAGATGGAGGCACCCGTTCCCGCCACACGGGAGGACTTCCTCTCTCAGACCAACAATAACATGACCCTGAAGCAGCAGTTTGCGTCGCTGGCCAAGTTCAAGGACGTTCCGATGACGTATTCCGAGATGAGGGAGCGGTATGGGTGAGTCGTGGTCGTTCAACGACCAGGGCCAGTGGCATTGGAGGAGCCGTTGAACTGCTTGTAATACTGCTCGTAGCTCATGGTTGGCACAGGCGGTGCGTTCTCCGTCACCTGTGGAATGAACTTCTCATACAACCTTTTGCCTATGACCACCGACGCCTGCTCTGCTGTGATCTCACCCCGCTCTACCTTCCGCTTCATGGTCAGCATCTCGAAGAACGTGGCATCCAACCGCTCCTCGGCGTGCATTTGCCAGAGACTGGGGTAATTGTAAAACAAAACAGAATTCTCCTCCTCTAACTTGGCCATGTACTCCGCGCGAGGCAGGGAACGCCACTTCTTCTTGGATTGGTCCATGTTACGGACAAGTGCCTGAACCTCCGTGGCACTGAGATCTGTTGTGATGATGTGACGCTCTCCAGCCGCAACTTCCTCAGGAGTCAATTCACGAGCCTGCATTATCAGGAGTACTGACAGAATGTATAAGCGGTTTCAACGCAGACACCAACTTCATGCACTCCTCGTGCGCGGTCATTCCCGTCAGAATGATATTTCCCGTTCTGAACACCTTAGCAATCCACTTGGTCTCGGGAAAGTAGATCTTGACTGCAGGATACACCGCGGGCTCGTAATCGGTCTTGACGCCCGCAGCCCGAAGCCCCGCATATAACTGCTCCCGCGACAGGCTCTTGGTCGTGGTCAGCCGGGTCTTGTAGTTCATCAGTACCACGCGGCGGTTCTTCAGTTCCCAGGTTCCCTCGGTGACGGCGGCAGGGCAGTTGGTCTGGATATGCGACTGTAGGAAGGACATCACATTGCGATCGTACTTTTCGTCCAGAACGCCCGTGATGTGAAACACGCCGTTCTGGAAGACCTTGACCGTAATCTCTTTGCGAAGAAGCGTTCCATCTCCATCGCTCATCACCACCACGGTAATCGAATTGTGACCGAAGCCCGTGGTCCGCTTGGGTGCGGCCTTCTTGCTACGGCGCTTGATCAGATCACGCTTGCTTGAGCCCCGAATCGGCGACCCCTGCTTCTCGATCTTGATCAGCGCGTCCGTCAGGGGCAAAGACTCGAGGAGGGTGGTCGTGTTCATCTTCACGTCGAGGGTGTACAGCACCACCATCGTGGTGAGTGTCGGAGTGTCCATGGGGTAACGCCGTGTAAATGCATTCGATTTCGTTTTTCCAGGCATTGGAGAGAGATAACGGAACTCGAGAGATGACGTGGCAAGGGAATGTGCGAATGACCTTGCGAAGGCGCACTTCTTCCATGGGAGTCAACATCCACCCTTCAAGATAGCCGAACCAAATAACGGCTGTCTTGTGGTGGGACAGAATTGCAGTGGCTGTGTCGGCCAAGGCGTCCAGCGGAGTCTCTGACAGGTCGAACACGTCTGCTGGTTTTGGGTGACTGTAGGTATAGATTGTGAGCATTAGGTTACTGATTGGGGGTACTGGTAAGTGTTTTTGTATCCACGCCCAAACTGGTCGGGAGTTGCCAGTTTGCCCGCACATGCCGTGCAGGTCGGTGCGAATTCAACCCGCTTGCATGTCGGGCAGCAGTTGCCGTTGGGTGTGGTCTTGTAGCCTTGGCGCTGGGCATAGACGGCCGGATCCACCTTCTTCAGGGTGGTTTCTCCGCTCAGAATGTGTTGAAGTTCGGGGAATGTGGCACGAGTGTAGCAAGGCAATGTGATCTGCGAGGTCTTGGCGTTCTGAGGAGCCGCGCCGTTGGCCACCGCACCACCTCCAGCATATGCCAAAAAGGCAGAGGCATCCTGCACCGTGTGGCCACCGCCGTAGATCGTGTTTGCCGTGGATGCCGTCGAGGGTGCATTCAAAACAAGTGCACAGGCCGTCTTGGGCACGACCGTCTCGTAGTTGCCCGCTGCCGCCTGCATGCGGATAATCTCGGTCTGGTGTCCAGCATCACGATGAGGGCGGGTGTCCACAATGTTCGGAAGCCGCTGCTTGTGGCGGTTAAGGTATTCACTATAGGACGACATCCTTACCTTCTGCGTGGGAAATTACACTCCAGGATGCGTCAGGAGATGGCGCCGGCAGCACTCCCGCGTCAACCCGAGGGCCGTCATGGCTCGTCCCTCTGCAGTGACGGTGGTGGAGTGGGTGAGATACAGAATCTCAGAGGTCTCGGGGCGCCCATCCTCGCGGCGTCCCTCCTTCACCAACTCGAGGAATCGAAGCCATTTGCCAGCGAGAGGGAGATTGCAGGTGTAACACTTAATCACGATAGGGAAATCCATGCTTCACCGGTTTACTACTTGATCGGCTTCCGTTTTTTCGAGTCAAACAAGTAATGAAGGTCAGGTTCCCCAAGCTCCGCTCAGCAGGTGTTCTCCTATTTGTCGCTGTGATTCTCGGACTGTTCTACTACATCTTCACAGCAAGCCCGTTCCAATCGACCTATGACCCTGATGTGAGCCGCTTCTCTGCCAACTCCATCGATGTGTCCATGGCCAACGGAACAACCAAGCACGAGACGCCGACCGTGTATGCTGCTGGCACCCCGTCCAAGACAGAACTGCTGTTTCCCCCTTCGGCAGAGGACCTCAGTCGCCTTTCGGGTGAATAAGCAATGACGGAGCCGAATCCGTGGTTGGTGGCCTCGAGCGCCTTCATGCTTCTACCCACAGCAGCCTACTTGGCAACCAATGAATACGTATCAGCCGCCATTACAGGTGGATGCTTCGTCTTCTCTGTGCTCCACCACGCAACCAAACCCAACTACCCAGCGATCTGGGCCCTCGACGTTCTCTTTGCAAACCTGTGCGTCTTAGTCTCAATCCGCACCACGTACCAGTGGTTTCCGTGGTCCATCACTGCATGGATAGCATTTGCAGGATACGGGCTCACAGTGTACCATTACGGACACGCTTACTCGATGTTTGCGTGGGATCCAGATCCATGGACATCCACTTGCTGGCACGCGAGTATGCACGGGGTTCATTCGTCATTGGCCGCGTACACTGCTTTAATGGCATCTATTGTCAATTCACAATGAGGCCCAACTATGTGTTGGCCACCTCGAGTTTGATGCTCCTGATTCCCGCGTGGGCTGCGTGGAAGTCGGGGGACACTGTGCGTGTGTGGTACCACGCTGGAGTGGTTGTCATCTCGATCACTTACCATCTCAGCAAACACCCTGTGGTGTTCTGGATTGACTTTGTGGCGGCAAACAGCTTAGTTCCGTCGGCATTGACATTGGCCCACCGAGACTACATTCTCTTCACCTACGTGACCTGCGTGGCCTACTGCTTCGGCATGTTCTACTATGGTCACCTAAAAAGAGACTTGGTGTGGAATCCCGACCCGCGGGTCGCGACTCCGTATCACGTCAGTCTCCATTGGGCGGCGTCGTTCGGCTTGGCCTTTGCGATCCTACTTACCAGTTCATCTCTAGCTCTTGAGCGCTCCAGAACTCCGACGTCCCGTTTGGCAGTTGCCGACGCACCATGAATGGCAGTTTGCGCTGCTCAATCTCTCGTTTGGCCACATTCCACAGGAACATCGGATCTCCCGTCTTGAGACCCTCCAACCCCACAAGGGGCTTGGCGCCGTCTGCAATCTGCTGTGCCCGCGCAGCCAGCATGTCCACATACTCGTACTTGGTGAAGTACGGCTGCGTAACGCGGGCCACCTTCAGGGCCTCCACCACCTCAGGGCGAAAGACAGGCTTGACTTCAGGGTGGTCCATACTCTCTTGTCTTCAAGGTATCTTCTTTCGTTTTCAATAAATGCCGCTCTTGAAGGGAGCCTCGTCTGACTACACTACGTTCCTCAAGTATAACGCACAGACACTGCCGGCACCCGCAGTGAAGTCCGCATCGGCGGGTGCAGTGCCTAGGGCTTCGATCATCGGTACTCTGACTACGGCATCGGCCGTGGCTATAAAGGCATCGCCCCGCACATCCGTCTTGAAGAACTACGAAGCGGTGGTTGCGGCAGCGGCGGAGGTGGTTGCGTCGTTGTATCTTCCCGTGAGTGTGCTTACTGACGTCTTCATTGTGAAATACAACACCAGTGGAGTCGCACAATGGGCAACCACGATCGGTGGAACTGGATCTGACACTTCGTCCACTCTCACAACTGATTCCACCGATGTCTATGTGTCTGGATTCTACACCTCTACTGGAGTTGTTACTCTGAACAATAATAAGACACTCCCGTCTAGTTCGACTGTCCGAGATGGCTATATCGTGAAGTACAACAAAAGCGGAGTCGCACAATGGGCGAACAATATCAAGGGCACTGGAGACAATCGAGTGTACGGGCACAGCGTAAATTCTACCAATGTTTACGCAGCTGGAATCTACACCTCTACTGAAATTGTTACTCTGAACAATAATAAGACACTTCCGATCACTGTGGGTGACCGAGATGGCTTCATCGTGAAGTATGATGCCACGACTGGACTCGCACAATGGGCCAACGCAATCTCTGGAACATTCGCTGATAATCTAAATGCTATTGCGACAGATTCCACAGGTGTTTATGTATCTGGAGTATGTAGCTCTAGTGTTACTCTGAATAACGGGAAGACACTCACTGATTCGGGACTATTTATTGTGAAGTATGACACAGACGGACTCGCACAATGGGCCAACGTGTTCGCGGGGGGGATCCAGGTGCAGGCGGTCTTTACTGATTCCACAGGTGTCTATATATGCGGACAATACACATCTGCTGGAGTTGTTACTCTGAACAATAATAAGACACTCCCTGCCAGTGCTGGGGACCGTGATGGCTTCATCGTGAAGTATGACACCACGACTGGATTCGCACAATGGGCAGCATCGATCGCGGGAACTGGACTTGATTGGCCATTTACGATAACTACTGATTCCACAGGTGTTTATGTGTCTGGACAATACACCTCTACTGGAGTTGTTACGCTGAACAACAATAAGATACTCCCTGCCAGCGCCAACGCTGGAAGTAATGATGGCTTCATCATAAAATACGACGCATCGAACGGAGACGCGCTATGGGCAACCACGATTGCTGGAACCGGAGTTGATCGTGGAATGTACTTGACAATAAATTCCACAGGCGTCTATGTGTCTGGAATCTACACCTCTACTGAAATTGTTACTCTGAACAATAATAAGACACTTCCGATCAGTGTTGGCAACGGCGCTGGCGGCGCCGCCCCCTTCATCGTGAAGTATGACACCACGACTGGACTCGCACAATGGGCCAACGCAATCGGGGGAACTGGATCTCCAAATGGAATCACCGCAGATCAATCAAATGTCTATCTGTTTGGATACTACATCTCTGCTGGAGTTGTTACTCTGAACAATAATAAGACACTCCCTGCCAGCGGCGCTGGGAATTATGATGGCTTCATCATAAAGTACGACGCCTCGAACGGAGATGCGCTATGGGCAACCACGATCGCTGGAACCGGATCTGATAGTGTCGCCGGCATCAAAACAGATGCCACAGGTGTCTACGTGATTGGAGCATACAATTCTCCCACCACCCCAGTCCTGCTGACCAACGGCTCGTAAATTAATCGGCCCCACTCACAAATGCCGAGCTTGTCCGCATCTGACTACACGACCTACGTCAAAAACAAGGCCGCGTATCTGGCCTACCAGAACAACCAGGTGCCCCTGCAGATCCAGCGCACCTACCAGCCTTATGCCACCAAGGCCGCGCTCAATTCCATGCTGACGGCCAGCCAGGCGTCTCTGGCGACCTCGTCGACATCGGCGACATTGCCAATGAGCAAGTTGGGCCGCGTGGTCCCGTACCCCGGCGTCGGGTACGTCAATAACCCTAGAAATCTGTCCACGGTCTCCACGAGCGGTGCGGGCACGCTGCCTGTTGCCCCCAACTCGAAGGACTATGGCCGGACACCGGGTCCTGGACGCCCCCACGTCGCTTAAACACACGTCGCCTTCGTCTCCTCCCTTCGTCGCTCCGCTCCTCAGACGCCCTTCGCGCTCTGCTTCCACATCTCATCGCACACTGCGCATTGGTACATCCAGACTACATTGACGGGGTCCAACTTGATCCCCACAATGTCGGACTCCTTGCCCCGGGTCGGGCAGGTTTGGTTCGGGCACACCATGGTCTTGAAGCGGGGCAGCGTGGAGTCGTACTTCAGGTAGGGGTTGATGGAATACTGCACGGACGTATCCTGCTTGAGGTCGTGCTCGTAGACCACGGGATTCTCCTTCATGATGGGCTCCTCGTAAGGGCAGGAACGGCACTTGAGGAAGGCACCCTTCTTCCCCTCCGCATCCCGCTCCACAATGTCGTACAGGAAATTGGAACACTGAGTGCAGAACTTCATTGTCTTGTGTTTCCCCTAGAGAAACGCTATCCGTTTTCCCTCCGCCCATTCGGGCTTCGGTTTACCCCGCCCAGGCCGCCCCAACCATTCCACGTTCACAGATTTGTGCGTTAAAAACGGACCAATCGCAACTGGATTCTTGTCCCCCCTTCAATACAGGATGCAGCCGTCTAAGCTTCGCACCTTTCTTGAGAAGCACGAATCTGATAAGGGTTCGGGGCAGGAGACTCATCAGCTGCGGGCCATCTGCAAGATGTACAATATCTCGAACGAAGACGATCTCGCGCACTTCTATGACCTGTATGCCGACTATGTCAAGAACGTTGGCATGTTGACCATCACGGAGAAGATGACGCCAATCGGCTCCCTGCGCGTGGATCTTGACTTCGTCTACGAGGGAAAGGTCGAGGACCATCGACACACTCAGGCGCAGGTGGTGTCGTTCGTCAAGGACTACATGAGTGAGGTGAAGAAGTATCACGCCATGGCGGATGGCAGCGTGTTTGAGGTCTGCGTGATGGAGAAGCCGGAGCCGACCTTCTATCCGTCGAAGAATGAGTCCAAGTCGGGGATTCACATCGTGGTGCCCCAGGTCAAGACCAACAAGGGCGTTGAGAATGCGATCAAGAACGCTCTGCTTCCTCGGATGGAGACTCACTTCCCCGGACTGGGTCTGAAGAAGGGGTGGCGTGACGTCTACGATTCTGCAGTGCTGAACCACAGCACGTGGTGGCCGTTGCTCCGTTCGGGCAAGCCGCTCGAGAATGGCGTTCAGCCGCTCCCGTATCGCTTCAAGTATACCGTGGACTGGGATGCCAATACAGGTGATACGACGGTTGATGAGGAGGAGCCGCGGATTACGGCCGACCTGATTCGTAAGTACTCTGTGCGAGCCCACTCTGCAGATGCCTCGCCGTTGACGGAGGCGGGCAAACTGTACGACCGCACAGAGGAGCCCGTGCGCATCTCGGGGGGTGCAGCGGCGTTGCCCGCGCGTGGCCGACCTGCCGTGCGCCCTGGCGATGTGAACTCCCGCGGTTCGTCCCCGACTCGCGTGACAGTGCAGACACCCTTGACAGAGGATCAGTTGCGCCGGTTCCGTGACCACATCTTCAACTTGGCTGAGTTCCGTTACAAGTCGTATCCAGACTGGATTAACACGGGGCAGTGCATGAAGAATATCCACTCGGACCTGGAGGGAACGTGGTTGGAGTTCTCTGCGCAGGATGCAGGGTACAAGGAGCGCGAGGCCATTTCCAAGTGGACATCGTTCAACTTCCGTAACGACGGCGTGCGTCTCAGCGAAAAGAGCCTGCTGCACTGGTCTCGCATGGACAACCTGGAGAAGTACGAGGAGATTGAGCGTCGTAACATTGACTTCCTGGTCAATGAGGCGGTGTCGACACAGACGGAGCACGATGTGGCGTTGGTGGTCTTCTCGATGTACCGCGACATGTACAAGTGTGCCCGGTTCAGTTCGGCGAACTGGTTCCGGTTCATGACGCATATCTGGAAGGAGACGGACAAGGGCATCGACCTGCAGTGCAGGCTGTCCAGTGACGTGGCGCGCAGAATCTGGGACCAGGCCAAGGTGTTTACCCTGCAGATGGAGGACATTCCGCAGTGTCCTGACGGCAAGCACGAGGAGACGACCTGCGACCGTTGTCGGGCGGAGAAGAAGTTGAAGTCCTACACGGAGATGCGCATGAAGTTGAAGACCAGCCGCTTCAAGGAGAATGTCATGCGCGAGTGCCGGGAGTTGTTCCTCGACGAGGAGTTCGTGAACAAGGTGGACGAGAACAAGAACCTAATTGCGTTCAACAATGGCGTGCTGGACACGCTGAAGATGGAGTTCCGTGATGGAAAGCCGGAAGATTACATCTCCTTCTCGACCAAGTTGGACTATGATCCGGATCTCTCCCATGACGCCCATGAGTGCTGGCCTCAGTTGAGCAAGTTTATCCGCGATGTGTTGCCTGACCCCGAGGTCCGCGAGTACTTCCTTGCGTACCTGTCCACGTCTCTCTCGGGTGCCAACGAAGCCCAGAAGTTCCACATTCTGACGGGCACTGGCTCGAATGGCAAGTCGATGTTGATGAACCTGATGACCCAGGCCATGGGCGATTACGCAACCAAGGCCTCCGTGACGATGCTTACGCAGGGACGCGGCAAGACGGGTGCTGCGAATCCGGATTTGGTGAGGCTGAAGGGTCGTCGCTTTGCAACCATGTCCGAGCCCGACGAGGGTGCGGCGATCAATACCGGATACATGAAGGAACTGGCTTCGTCGGAGCGGGTGGTGGGTCGCGATCTCTACGCGGGGTCCAAGCAGATGGTGGAGTTTGACATGCAGACTCGCTTCAACTTCTCTTGCAACGACAAGCCCGTGATTAACACGCAGGATGGCGGTACCTGGCGCCGTCTGGTCGTTGTGGACTTTCCGACCAAGTTCGTGGTGAATCCGATGAAGGGCAATGAGAAGCCGATGGACGAGTCCATTCAGCACAAGGTGGTTTCGACGGAGTGGGCCACATGCTTCCTGTCATATCTGGTGTTTCTGTACAAGGAGGGTAACGGATTCCGTAAACTGACGCCGCCTACAAAGGTCATGGCATATACGAGTGACTACAAGGAGGACAATGACGCGATCGCCAGGTTCCTCCGCGAGAAGGTGCATGGGGTGCCCGAGGTCCCCGTCGGCGCCGAGGAGCGGGCGCCCGTTACACTGGGTGCTCTGCAGGTTGCATTCAATGAGTGGAAGCGCGCGAATGAGCTGATGTACAAGGCAGGTGCGGGAATGCCGGAACTCCGCAAGCGCATGGACGCGACCTATGGCAAGTACCCTATCGGCGGGTGGACCTCTTTCCTCCTCGGCGACGCTTAGACTTGTTGCGGCGACGGTACGTGCGACGACGACCTCCCATCCCGGTGGAAGCCACTGGGGGCGGGGCACCTGTAGTCGTCGGTGCAGGGGGAGCGGTCGCGGATCCAAACGGATTCAACGATGAAACAGACGGCAACCTGTCAGTGATGAACTCGAACATTATGAGTTACTCTGTTTTTATTCTGCAAGGGGGTCACCACCGCGGGCGCGAGCAGCACCGATGCGGCTCAGGACGTAGGTGCGCAGGAGGCCAATCGTGAAGACGACAATCACGAAGGACACGATGAGGCTGATGAGGTCAACCAGCGCCTGTCCGACCTTCAGGGTCGTGGATCCGAACTTGACCGTGAAGGCCGACACGCCGTTCTGCGCCGAAACAGCCGGGGCCAGGAGCGGCATGATGATGCCGTCCGTGAGGGACGCAAAGAACTTGGACACGACACTGCCGAGGTAGAAGGCCGCCGTCAGGATGATGATGTCACGAGTATCCAGCATTTTGTTTTCAGGTTCACATTCTTTTTGGAGAGGTGTATAATGAAGATCCGCAGCGCTGCGTTGGATCAGATGGCAGGCGAGTGCCCATCCTTGCTTGCGTTTGACTGCGAGTTTTGGCACAAGGGTGAGGTCTTTTTGCCCCGTGAGATTGGTGGGTACCATTTGCTCCGCGCAGGAGATTCGTGGAACGTGACGGAACCGTTCTTTGCAGTCTTGCCTCCGCCCCCAGGCCAGTTGAACCGTGTCTCGTCCAAGTTCTCCACCACCACGCCCGAGACGGCCGAATCCCTCGACATTCTGGAGGCAACATCGAAGTTCGCCCCTGAACTGCTGGGTGATAACGACATGGTGAGGGAGTACTTTTTCGACCCCGAAATCATACCCCATATCAAGCACTTTTCGTGGTTGAAGAACTTCATCAAGATCATGTCCCAATCTGTGGTGGTGATCAAGGGGGATATGGACCTCAAGGCCCTGAAGTCTGCATGTCGGACCCAGGGGTTCACCTACCATGCTCCGTTGGGCATCGTGGACATTGCCACCCACAACCCGCAGTTCACCAAGCGCTGTGGAACGGCCAAGTTGGAGGAGACCTACGACTGCATCAAGAAGGAATTGTCTCCTGCCCTGAAGAAGGCGTTTCCTGTTGGCAAGGCCCACGATCCCATCTCCGATGCGGCCATGACCATCCAGATCGCCGCGTGGCTTGCTCAGAAAGATGTTAAGTAGACACAATGGAT
>Ga0114962_10000992_pt1 | contig 24615 bp, 46 predicted proteins | sample C_130820_MF_Meta_FD_87017 | JGI IMG/M metagenome (GOLD analysis project Ga0114962, IMG submission 87017) | Freshwater microbial communities from Lake Croche, Canada to study carbon cycling - C_130820_MF_MetaG | ecosystem: Environmental > Aquatic > Freshwater > Lake | place: Lake Croche, Canada... | reverse complement strand
GACTATGCCATGCATGTATTAAGTTATCACCATACCAAATCTTTAATTCATTTGGTATGTCTTTCCATTTAGATTTATGAAAAGAAAATAGACATCCCCATCCTAATTCATTTTCATTAGTGTATGGTTCAATTCTTGGATTGGTTGTTTCAGTTAGTTCATAGTTTTCTGAATGAGAACCAATATATCCATAATCTACAAATGGATTTAATTCTGTAATGTAATTAAAATACTCATCTACATTAAAAATAATATCATCATTACTGATTGTTATATTATCATAATTAGATAACTTAACTCCTTTATTCCAAGCTGGATTCACATATGTGTTAGTATCTTCTTTTATATGAATTACTTTCTCTATTATTATATCTTTGGTTGGTGCATTATCAATTAAAATAATTTCACCTACATAGTCCGATTTGGAATATCTTTCTAATAATTCCATGGTGTATTCACTTTTCCATATTGTTGGTATGATTATAGAGAATTTTTCCATTGTTCGATTGTTTTTATATTAAGTAGTTCATATTTAATTTGTGTATATGTTTCCCAATTTAATTCAGTATAAAATGGTTCATCAGGTAGGTTTAATTCATTTGTATAGTAATCTTGTGTAATATATCCAATACCCCAATCTGTGTCAATTGTAGACACCTTAACACCTTTTCTATATTGTATGTCAACTATTGCTTTCCATACATCACCTGTCCATTCTCTACCATTATCATCATGTGTAGTTTGGTATTCTGCAGTAGGTAAACAATCATGTACTAATATACATCCACCTTCATTTAGATGTTTAAGTGAATTGTGTATATCTTGTCTACATTGTTCTCTTGTATGTAATCCATCAATAAAGATTATATCATACTTCTCTTGTAAGTCTTTGAACCACTCATCTGATGTTACAGGCATTATATTTTTATTAGACCAATCACCAACTGGATGGGGTTCAACACCTACTTTATAATCTATATTGATTATATCATAATTAGACTTAGGATATTGTACTCCTATCTCCAAATAAGATTTATAATTTTTTGTAATGATTAAATAATTTATTATATCTGTTCTATTCATTATTTTTTATTAATAGCATTTTTAATTTCGTGCTCTTTCTCAACTGAATCTATTACAGCTAACCACTTTGGAACCTCTAAAGGACATGCACAAGATAGGCATCTCACCTTAGCTACTAACACACACCCACAATGGGTACAATGATCATCAGGTCTAGCAGTACTATGATTCTTTGAATGATAAGAACAACCATTACAAATTTCCATTCTATCCTTAGCTGTCTCCTCAATAAGAGGTTTCATTTCTGCTGAAGGGAATAGGTTATTCTTCCAGCCTTCATATACTTGGGAAAAGTTAATCTTCATGTCTAGTCTTTGTAGTTAATGATTCTATCAAAGGTAGGGTTTTATCTAATCTAACCCTTGCTGAGTTTTTCTTTTGTTCAGAGCTTGTGTCATCTGCTAATGTATTTTCTAATGCTAACTTCTTGGCAATCAATGCATTAACTTTTTTACTTGCCTTTTTATCATTAAAAAAGAATTTACCAAACCCACTTAATTCTATACTATTATGCAAATCCATTGCTTCATTAGCTGATTGAAACTGGTGGTTGATGACAGCCTCTATAGTTTTCTCACTTGTAAGAATCTTAACAGCTAGTGTTCTGATTAGATAGTCCTTGACGGACATGCTGATTGGCTTATCCATGTATTATCCTTATGTCTAAAGCTAGATCGTTATCGAAGTTTAGAATGATAACAGGATTCACCTTTATCTTTGTCCCATCCTTAATTAATATCCCCATCTTCTTGAGCTTGGAAATCATGTTATTAATTGTGGGTGGCGAGGATTCGTATTTGGTACAGAATTCCGCCCTGATATTGGCATAGGAGATGTTGCCTTTTATGGCAGCAAAAGATATCAATTGTATCTCCCTTGTTGTAAGCTTTAAATTGTTCACCGTAGACAACAGACTATAATACTGTTCAGCTGAAGCATAACTATCTTCAACAGACTTCTTAAGTCTTTGAACTACTGTCTTCTTTTTGTTGGCTGTTTCCATATATAATTAGAACAAAGGTATGCATATTCTATTGACTAACAAATAACTATATTAATTATTTAAACTACTTAATGCTATATTATGTACTATTTATTAGCTTTTATATATCTGCTCTTACTGACCTTCCCCACCCACACTCCCCAAAGTTAAGGGGGTTCTTAGGATATAAACAAATTTATTTTGTAAATGTGGATAACTCACATGACAGGATATTATAATCTAGGTACAACAACTTATTATAATGTCCCTTATATGGAACAATCAAAAGCTAGTATGGGTGTTATAACGGATATTACGTTCACAAATAAAGCTTGTTCACGAATACGTGAACAGAAGGGAAATGTGAACATTATGTAAAGCAATACCTTGATAATACGTAAACTAAAGTAAAGCTATTGATTGACAAACGTCCAGTTATTGATTGATAAAACTGGACAATGGTGCATGAAAATCTGGAAAAATTCATGCAACATTTAACATGGGCCAATTGGACAATTAACACATTAGTCGCTTAACACACTGGGTGTCAGGCTCTTATGTGGAAGGTTCCATGTGGAACTATTGTCATTGAGAAAAAAATTTTTTTACCTATACCTAGGGGGTTTATATCCAAGGGAGAGTAGGCTACTCCATATTGAGACCCCTCTTATGTTTTAGAGAGTTGGGGCTAGTCCCTAGGTCTTGATATCATTAATTAAAAATCAAAAAACAACAGTTATGGCAAACGCTACAACAACACAAGCGGAATCTAAAGTATTTAACATCAGAAGAGCAGTTGCTCCAAGAGATGAATCACCTCGTGAAATTGGTGGTGCATTGTCTGATTATCTTGTCGATGCTAAGGCAACAAGTATTTCAGCAAGCGTTAAAGATGTGAACGCTAAGAGTAAGGTTACATTAAGAATGGATTACAATGATGACACTCGTGGTCTATTGTTCTTCAGTGGTCCATTGAGTAAAGAATTGAGAGCTAAAACAATCACTGTTAGTGAGATGTATGACTACCCAGTTCAGAAGTTCACACCAAATGATGAGTTTGGTAATCCTGTTGTTGATGAACAAACAGGAGAATTAGCTGAAATCTTCGTAATCTGTCGTCCTGAAGGCACAAGCAGAATTGATGTGTCTATCGTTAAGGGCAAGAAAGCTGCAGTTAATTACAATGACCTTTGGTAATAACTAGCTTAAGGAAGGATAATATTAACTTATTGTCCTTCCTTTTCTATAACATATACAAAGGGTGGGAAAAACTGCTGTTGGGTGGGTATTTAGACACAATATTCTCACACACAAGAGAAATGCTGTAGGACCACTCATGCAATATAAACACTATTTACCAACAAGCTATTATAGGATGACATTATCCATATATATAGCATTAACTAACATATTATGAACTTAATCAAACACATTGCTAATTTATTAGCTTTATGGACTATTCCATATATTATGGTATTGTTCTTTATTCTTGTCTCAGGATTTGCTTTTAGATATAATGATTGTGTTTCAAGCACAGCATTCATATTTGTATATTCAATCTATCTTATTATGATGTTTATAATATATATGACATCTAATGAAGAAGAGTCTGATTCATTTAAAATATTTAAAACTAATTAATATATATCTCTGTCATTAGCCTTTAGCGTACCAAAGGTGATATATATTTATACTAAGGAGTTTATCTGTTCTACTTCATTGAATAGAGGCTTTATGGTGATGCAAAACCATTTTATTCATTTAAATGCAGGCATAGAGGTTAACCTGACAGTTTATAATTTCTGTAAAAAAGGTACAGATTCTGAGCACAATCTTAAACTGCTTATTTTTAACACATTATTAATCAATCAATTAACACACATTATTTATGAAAAAATTTGAATTATATCTTGGCATAGCCATGATAATTGCTGTAACAGCACTAATATGTATATATATGCTAGCTATAGAATATACAGATGAGAGACTTATGTTTGTAACGTTCTTCTCATTAATAGGCTATATAGTTGCCTATCTATTTATTGATAGTTATATAGGCAGAACAGAGATAAATAACTATCTCAAAGGATATGATGACTCTACAGCATCAAGAAAAGAATGGGATACTAAGTATTCTCAATGGTATAAACAATATAATAAAAATCAGTAATACATGATACATAAATTTTATAAAGAGGACAATATATGGTATATAGATTTACCTGAGTTCTTAGAACAAGGATTAGGCACAAAGGCTAATCTTATGATGATTGCAGGTGCTGATACATTATTAGATATGTTGAGTAACAATGGTTATTCAATAACATTAGAATTTGATAAATATCCATTTAAAGGATATGATACAGTGCTAGATTTATTTGAGATAGGTAAGAACCAAGAGCAATTAGATGCTGCTGGTCACCCATTTGTTGATTATGGTGCATATTATACAGCTGTTCAGATTAATGGTAAACCAATTAAACATAAAGTTTGGTTGTGTCCAGTAACAGAATATGTATTTGGAGGAGGTTATCCAATGAGTATATATATAAAAACACTATTATCAACAACATTAATATAGCATTAACATGAAGATTATCAAACTATCAGCCAGAGAATACTATGTATTCAAACAATTGGTTGCAGATAAATTTAGCTATGAATCCTATCCAACTAAAGGTTTAGTATTTATTGAGGCTAATGAGAAAGATTTAGTAGATTTGGGTTATTGATTATTAGGGCTCTGCTTCCCCTAGCAGGGCTCTATTTTATTTACTCATCATAAAAACAAACAAAATGTTTATAGAAGCAAGATTGGTATTTCAATCATATATACCATTAAAACTAGAAGAAGGCATGCTATTCTTAAGAAAGACTAGTATGCGTAAGCTTAAAACAAATATAGAATACTATCAAGTATTCGAGCTTAAAGACATACCAAGAGATATAGACTCATATGTAGCAATCAATGGATGGCCTGTTGAACCACATATATATAGCATTACGTTAAATCCTGATGATCACGCACATATACTAGCTACACCTGACCTAATAGGTTGGTGGGATGAAGAACCAGATGCTGTGTATGAAGAAGATGAAGAGGGTTTACTAAGAGATATAACAGTTACTGAGTATAATTATCTATTAGAGAACTTTGAAGGCAATATAGATATACAAGTGGATGAAGCAGAGTTTAAGAAAGGTATTGTCAAGCCTATTATATATATGGAAAAAGTTACATTAAGCGTTCCAATGATCAAGGATAACACAGATGATGAAGAAGATGATGATTGGGATGTTACATCAGGTGATGGATTAGATGATGAGGAAGATTGGGATGATATGGATGATGATAGTGATGAATGGATACATGATCACCCTAAAGATAAGACAGATTATGACCCAGAATAATAAACCAAACATACAACATATGAAAGAAGTATTAGACCTGTTCTATAAACACAACAAAGAACAGAAAGAAAGACCTAAAATAACAGTTAAGCTACGATCTACTGTTACACCATCAGAAAGACTAACATTTGATGAATGGTGCAAACAATATAATGTTAGTTTAACATATGACAAAAAGATTATACATATTGGTTAGTTGGTAGATTTGTGTGTTAGAAGCTCCTCAGGTAATACTGGGGAGCTTTTTTATTTTTCACATCTAAAACAAAAACAAATGACTAAAGAAACATATTTAAATGCAGCTAATAAACATGCTGTTAGAGAATTCTTATTCTCTTATTTTAAATTTAATAATATTGTGGGCCTTGCTGGTCCTAATATTAATGAGTATATAAAATGGTGTAAATCAAAGGGTTATAAAGACATAGAAATATGGGAGAATACACCTGAAGTAGCAATACATCAATTGATGAGTATTAAATATCCTGTTAGAATGAAGTTTGGTAATATATTAGAGGCTGAACCAAATAGAATCAAAACATTATATGACTTGGACTATTGTGTAACAGCTCGATATATGAAAGAACATATTATGAAATTTAAAGATAATTTTATTATGACATTTTCTAGGAGAATAAAAGATGCTGAAACAATCAGTACATTCTTTAAAGCTCGTAAAGAGAAAATAGTAAAATCAATAGAATCATATCATCCATTTCATCACACACATTATCATACAGATAATGGCAGTAGATATATATTTGTTAACTATCATGACACATCTAACATGTGTTGTGTTGCAAAAATTAAATAACATGGCAAAAACATCAACATTCTTCTACACAGAAGAACAAAACAAAGAACTAAAGAAATTAGCAATCACTGATGAAAAAGGTACAACAATTGCTAAAAGACTATCAAAACAATGGAAAAGACCTGAAGCAGGTATCTATTGTAAAATAACTACATTACGCAAAACAGGTGGTAAATTAAAAAAAGAGAATAAAATGCAGCTACCAGCTGGTTTCTCATTTGATTTTAAACCTATGAGAGCTGAAATGTATAAGAATCATGTAAGACTATATTGGTAAACTATTCAATTATGAAAAGAATAGATGCTAAACCAGGTGAACGTAAGTTTATAGATGGTAGATATAAAAATGATGTAGATAAGGGAGCAATGAGTTTTCTTACTATACCACTACCACTTAAACCAAGAGTTAAAATCATCGAACCAATGAATGATATACCTAAGCAAGTGCTTAGACAAAAACAAGCTAGTAGACATTATAAATAATCAATAAAACACACAATTATGGCTAAGCTCATGGATTCAAGTAAAAACTATACATCTAATGTATTAGTTTATGAACACTACCAACCTGTAGATTACGCAGTTAATAACCTCATCAATGCTATATGGGCAGAGAAGAAGCGTCAATTAGCTTTATCTAAACTACAGTTAAAGTATGGAAAGTATTTTCGTACACCATCTGATGAATGGAATCAAAGATTCATTAGATATAAAAATTACAAATGATGATATATTTTATTATCTTTGTTATCATTGCCTGGATATGGATAGCCTATGAATTTTATAGTGCTCCATATTCAGATGGTGGTGATAACATAACTAAAAAACAGAAACATGGCAATTAAAAAAGTTCAGCATAAACTACAAGGTTATTTCTTTATGAGTATTAATGACAGTGAAATATCTGTTGATTGTGCTGGTGATGATGTAACATTAGCTGCAGCATTTGCAACATTAATAGTTGCTGATGATAAAGGTAATAAAGATGTAAAAAGAATATTAGGAGCATCTCTTGAGTTTGCTATTGATAAGTTAACTAAAAAGAAGCCTGTTAAATCTGTTAAAAAGAAATAATATGAATAAATATTTTTCATTTTATGAAGCTTTACACAAGCTTCCTAAGTCAGAACAAAGATATTATATATGGGACATGATTAAGTGGTGTGTTAAAGAATATATTAAAACATACAAATGATTAAAATAGGAATTAACTCCCATATTGACTTTTATAAAAAGACAATACACATAGCATTAAAATACTATGCACAAGCTGGTATTGAAAATGATTCAATTCATGTATTTATAGGTGGTTGCACTAAAGAATCATATGAAAAGATAAATGATGTACATTATCACTTTGTTACCCATAACTCAATTGATTTCACTGCAATGGTTGAAATAGTTGAGAAAGAAATAGAATCAAAATACTGGTTCTTGATTCATGATACAGCTATTGTTGGTAGTAAATTTAAAGAACTATTGTATAATTTTCCAAGTGGTGCTGAAAAGGTAGCAATGCTACCATTTCCTGCTATGAATATAGGTTTGTATAGTTATAAATACTTATTAAGTGTGAAGGATACAATTTTAGTAGCTAAAAACACAGATTATTCACATGATGCTATTCAAAAATTCAAGAAGTTTGGAGTTAATCATGAAGATTATATATTATTTGAAACACCACCTAAACCAGCAACATATGGACCAGAAGAATGGTATATAAAAAGCTATGAGAATTGGTATGGTGGAAATAGTATGAGAAGAATTGAATATTATCCTAATTTAGACATTTATAAAAGTAAGTCTAATTGGTTAAGAGTAGATGAATACAATATTAAATTATAATTATGAATGTACTTATCTATGATATAGAAACAATGCAGGAATTGTTTTTAGTTTGTTTATATAATCCTGAGACACAACAATGGAATGAATTCCAGGTTAGTAAGAATACAAATCAAATAGACTCATTTGTTAGATTCATAGAAGCACATCCTGAACACTATTTTGTTGGCTATAATAACTTACGCTTTGATGCTCAAGTAGTTGAGTGGATAATACGTAATCATAATGGTTGGCATGAATACAGTGCATTAGAAGTTTGTGCACTAATCGCTCAGAAAGCTGCAGATATTATACATGATGCTAATTTTGATGTATTCCCTGAATTTAAAGAAGAATGGTTAAGCTTTAAGCAAATAGATTTGTTTAAGGTGCATCACTATGACAATAAGAACAGAAGGGTATCATTAAAACGATTAGAGTTTGAGATGGATCTGGAGAACATTGAAGAAATGCCCATACACCATAGCAAAACTAATATGACTGATGATGAAATAGAACTAACTATTGATTACTGTCGTAATGATATATATGCCACATATGAATTCTATTTGATAACTATTGGTGAAACTAATCACCCATTATACAAAGGTAATAATCAAATTGAGCTGAGACAAGATATTGAAGCTGAGTTTGGTATACCATGTATTAACTATTCAGATAGTAAGATAGGTGATGAGATGATTAAAAAGTTTTATTGTCAAGAGAAACATATACCATATAGTGAATTACCAAAAAAAGGTTATTTCAGGAAAGAAATTAGGATGAGAGATTGTATTGCTGATTATGTAGTATTCCAAACACCAGAGCTTCAATCATTTTTAAAAAGAATGAAGAAGAATGTATTTGGTATGCAAGATGATTTTAAAGAGTCTATTGAATTCTATGGTAACACCTATTCATTTATGAAGGGTGGCTTACATACAGAGAATAAACCTAAAATATTTGAAGCTGATGCTGAAACTAAAATTATTGATTGGGATGTATCTAGCTATTATCCTGCTATCATTATTAGCAATGATAGATACCCTAAGCATTTGGGTAAAGAATTCTTACGTGGTTATAAAGCAATGTTTGACAAGAGATTAGAACTCAAGCCATTAGCTAAAACAGATAAGAAAATCAAGGGTATTGTTGGTGCATTAAAGCTAGCTGTTAACTCAGTGTATGGTAAATCATCTGATATGCAGAACTGGATCTATGACAGACAACTAACTATGTTCACTACTATTACAGGTGAGCTTAGTCTAATGATGTTAATAGAAGCATATGAATTATCAGGTATACGCATTATATCAGCAAATACAGACGGTGTAACCATTATGGTAACAAACGCTCTAATGGACAAGATGCATGAGATTAATAAGTGGTGGATGGATTTAACCACATATGAATTAGAGGATACTAATTACAAAAAGATTATATTCTCTACAGTAAATGACTATTTAGCAATCAAAACAGATGGTGAAATTAAAAAGAAAGGTGACTTTCTCACGGATTTTGAACTACATAAGAATAAGAGTGCTCGTATTGTGCCTATTGCACTGGAGCATTATTATGTTAATGATGTGCCTGTGGCTACCACTATTCGTAATCACACAAATATATATGATTTTGCTCTTAGGCAAAAAGCTAGTAGTAACTTTCATTACGAAGGTACACAAGCAGGCAAAGTAACTGTATATAATAAACTCATCAGATATTATGTATCTAAAACAGGAGAGAAACTAATGAAAATTAAGAATCCTGATTGTGATACTAATGCAGCTGATGCTAGTCAGGTTGAAGCTGGTGAATGGGTAATGCATGTTTGTAATAAACTAAGCAAAGACCATTCATTAGATAATGTCAATTATGACTATTACATAGAGAAAGCAGAACGTATCATTGAGAAGATACAGTTTGCTGGTAGAAAAAGAAAAATTATTGTTAACCCCAATCAAATGAGCCTATTCTAATGGAAAAAATAGATCCTATTGAGACAGCAGAAAAGCTAATAAATAAATTCTATAAACCTAATCATCAACCTTATAGTTATAGAGATGCACAAAGTTGTGCCCTGATAGCAGTTAATGAAATAATAGAACAATTAACTCATTGGTGTCCAGCACATATTCTTAACTTTTGGTTAAACGTTAAAAAAGAAATAGAACTATCATAATGGCAAAGATAAATAGAGAAAACATAGCTGATCATCTACTTGATTATCAATTAGGTATGATAGATAAATCTATGCAAGAAGCACATATGACAAAAGAGTGGTATAGCAAATGGACCATGACTCAAGAACAGCATGATCAATTCAAAGCATACGCTGTACCATTAATGAAAAAAGTATTTAAAATAAACAAATCAAGGGCTGAAGCAAACTTTCAATGGTTTGATTTACAATTTGGCCTTCGTATAAAAGATTAACATATGGATCAAGGTAAAAGAGATAGCCAGAGAGACAGCTCTCAGGCTTTTGTGTTTATAGCACTTATTAGTATAGTATTAACAATATTTGTTAGTATAATGCATGAAATTTATTTATATTTAAACAAATAATTATGGGAGCATGTCAATTTGAAGTTACTTCTCGTGGTAAAACAGCAGAAGAAGCATATAGAAAAGCTTGTGAAAGAGCTGAAGATGAATATGGTCATCAAGATGGCTATAATGGTACTATTAGTACTACACATAGTTTTAGAGATGAAACAGAAGCATATGGTAAAAGTAAGTTTGATGATAAATATGCTTATATACGTAATAGATTTGATAGTATGAACAAATATGATTGTTCAGTTATATGCGTTTGCAAACCTGTTGGTAATAAGAACAAGACTAAGTCACAAGTAGAACATATAGTTACACCTGGTACGAAGAAGTGGGTACTTAAATATGTTGTTCAACGTGGTGATCATGTTATTGGTTCATGGAATACAAAAGGTGATGCTGTAAAAGATGCACGTAAGTATACAGAGAAACATCAAGTACCTACAACAATATTAATAAAAAAGTTCTTAGAGAAAGGTGATAACTTAGTAGCTAAGATAACATACAAGAAAGCCACTAATGAAAGAGATGGTGAATGGGTATTCTTTGGTTATGCAGCAGAATAAAACAAATAACCTATGATAGGTAAACATCCTTATTTTAAACAACAAAAACAAACAATCATGCCAGATATTTCAATGTGTAAAGGTGGATATTGTCTATTGAAGACAATGTGCCACAGATGTACAGCTACAGCTGAACCATTAGGTCAATCATTTTTCTCTGAACCTCCGTATAAACTCACAATAGCATCAGAAGCACAAGGTGCTGGTACAGTTGTATTAACATGTGAGTATTTCTGGAGTAATAAAGAATATAAAGATGAAGCACCTAAAAATAATTGAGGATTGGGAGAGAGAATCTCTCAAAGATTTTGTATATTTGTGTGAGCAGCAAATGCTATTAGAGCAGGAGTTTCAAAGAGCAATCAGAGAGCCTGCACAGATAATAGTAATAGATAAAGATAACGTATTAGATAAGTCACATGAATATAAACATAACACATTACCATTTTGAGGAAATAATCAAAGCTGGTTATACATTAGACATGTTATATTTCTTAAAGCTTGCTGAAGAAGGTATAGATGTAGAAACTATGTGCTCTGATCCAAAGATGAGAGTCTTATGTCAGACAGTTAGAAGAAAAGGTTTACTATCAGAAAACTTTAAAATAACTGTTATTGGTAAATCTGTATTAGGATTCCTAGATGAAGAAGGTACACCTGAAACTAAATTAGTTAAGAGCAAAACAGTCTCTAACGATTTTGATGAGTGGTGGAAAGTTTATCCAGGCACTGATACATTTACACACAAAAAACAGGATTTTACAGGTACCAGAAGCATGCGAGTTAAGAAAGATGACTGTAAAGTAAAGTTAAATAGCATTCTAGCTGAGGGTGAATATACTATCAAAGAAATGATAGCAGCCCTTGAATATGAAGTGCTACAAAAGAAAGAGAATTCTACACAGACTAAGACTAATAGACTTACGTTTATGCAGAACTCTTTAACATATTTGAATCAAAGAAGTTTTGAACCTTTCATTGAGTTGATTAGAGAAGGTAAAACAGTAAAAGAAAAACCAATTATTAAAGGAGGTACAGACATATGAGTTTTGACAATCTGAAGAAAGAGGTACAAAATGGTATGGATGGACGTAATAACGGTATACCTATGGGCTTTAATAGGCTTAATAGATATATTGGTATTAGAAAGTCCATGTACACATTAGTAGGAGGTCTAACAGGATCAGGTAAAACATCATTCATCGATGATGCATATGTACTTAATCCATTTGATTGGTATATAAGCAAAGCAAATAAGACAGATGTTAAGCTTAGAATTGTTTATCGCTCTATGGAGAGAAGTGGTACCTATAAGTTAGCCAAATGGATTAGCAGAAAGATATTTATGGATGAAGGATATATTATCCCTGTATCTAAGATGTTAGGCTGGACTGAGAAAATGACCAAAGATGAACACGATCTATTCTTGATGTATGAAGAGTATGCTGAGAAGATGAAAGAGGTTATTACTATCATTGGTGGACCAGAGAACCCAGTGGGTATAGCTAAAGAGTTAAAAGAGCATGCTTTACAACATGGCAGGATAGAGCAGGTGGATCAGTATAACAAGATATACATACCTAATGATGAGAATGAAATCACATTAGTTGTATTAGACCATATTGGTTTGTTAAAGACTACAACTGCTCAACCTACTAAAAAGCAAGCTATAGATAAGATGAGTGATGAGTTAAGATATGCTAGAGACTTCTATGGATATAGTCCAGTGGTAGTCAGTCAGTTCAATAGAGACATTAGTAGTCCAATGAGACTAAAGAATGGTGATGTTGAACCACAACTAGAAGATTTTGCTGATAGCTCATCTACACAGAATGATGCTGATGTGGTACTAGCTTTATTTGATCCTATGAGATATAAAGTGGAAGACCCATCTGGTTATGATTTAAACAAATTAAGAGATGAATTTGGTGCTAAGTATTTTAGGTCCCTCAGGTTAATTAAGAATAGTTATGGAGAGGATGATGTTAGAATAGGCTTAGGATTCTTAGGTCAGATTGGTATGTTTAGAGAACTTCCAAAGCAAAGAGACATGTTAGATGAGGATTATTTCTCTATAACAAATAAAAGTTTTTTCTTAAATAAATAAAATGAATATAAAAATAAAAACATACAACACCTTTCCTAGTGATAAGGACCATTGGTGGCAAATAGTATTATTGCCAACAATTAGTATTATGAATAATATACAGAAACATGACCCATACACAGCAATCAATGTTGAGTGGTTGTTCTGGTCACTTACAACAATAATAAACCATGGCGAAAACCAAATCCAAAAGCCTTCCTACTTTAAGGGATAGGAGACAAGCAGAGTTTGCTGATGTGTGGATAAACCACGGTAAGTTTGGTATTCTGAACCTATGCCCTAGATTTGGTAAGATATACACGTCCATTAATATATTAGAAAAACTGGACAAAGATATTAACATTCTGATAGCCTACCCTGATTTGAAGATCAAAGCAGCATGGGAGTCAGATTTTGAAGCTAGGAAGTATAAGAATCAGAATATCACATATACTACTCACTTATCCATTAAAAAGCACACAGCTGGCTTTTATGACCTTGTAATACTAGATGAGGTACATTTACTCTCTGAAGCTCAAATAGAGGCTGTAAAGGAGCTAACGTGCACCAAAGTGCTAGGATTAACAGGTACTTTATCTAGCTGGACAGAGAAAACACTCAGTAATGAGCTTGGATTGGTTGTATTAGCTCATTATCCTATTGAGCAGGCTATTGAAGAGGGTGTAATTACAGACTATGAAATAACTGTAGTGACCACTGCTTTAGATAATCATGTACAAAATGACTATAAGGGTAAATTAAAGACTGAAAAGAAACAATTTGATGCTTATGGTTGGGTGATTGATCAACTAGAGAGACAAAATAAACCCACAATGTTTCTTCGTCTAGCTAGAATGAGAATTATACAAAATAGCATAGCTAAGAGAAATCTTACTAGAAGGCTATTAGAAAAACATAAAGACGAACGAGTGTTAGTATTCTGTGGTGTTACCAAAGTAGCAGATGAATTAGGCATTCCTGTATATCATAGCAAAGCTGGAGATAAGGATGTGTTTGATAATTTTGCTGCTGGTGATGGTAATCATTTAGCTGTTGTTAAAATAGGCAACACTGGTGTTACATACAAACCACTCAACCGTGTGATAATCAATTACTTTGATAGCAATGGTGAAAACCTAGCACAAAAGATTAATAGATGCATGGCTATGGAATACAATACACCTGATAAAAAAGCACATATATACATTGTGTGTTCCACAGAAGATGTGGAGAAAAAGTGGCTCAAAAGAGCACTAGAATTTTTCGATAATGATAAAATAAGATATATATGATGATAGAATTAATAGAAGAAATCAACCCAGGAACTGGTACAATGTATGCAGTTAGAAATGATGGTGCAGCAGTTAAATGGTTTGCTAAGCAAGAAGATGCAGAAGCTTTCTATGACTCAGTTATAGCTGACCCAACCATTTTAGAAAGTAAAAAAAATATTTTGAAATCTCAAGAACTTAATGTATCTTTGGAGGAACAAAATAACTAAAATATTTAAACATGGCAAGCAAATTAATCGGAATTGTTGGACAAACTGGAACAGGGAAATCAACAGCAATCAAACATTTAAATCCAAAAGAAACTTACATCATTAATGTGGCTAAAAAAGAACTTCCATTTAAAGGATCTGAAAAGCTATACAATGCTGAAAACAAGAATTACAAGGAAATTGATGATGCAAATGAGATAACTAGACTTTTAAAAACTATCTCTGACAAAGCACCTCACATCAAAAACATTATTATTGAAGACTCTAATTACATTATGGGTTTTGCAATAGTTTCTAAAGCTACAGAAGTAGGCTATATGAAATTTAGTGTAATGGCTAGAGATATGGTGGAACTATTTAGAGAAGCTCGTAAGTTACGTGATGACTTAAAGGTATTCTATTTCTCACATCCTGAGATTATTGAGGATGGTGGTGAAATTATAGGATACAAGATTAAGACAGCAGGTAAGTTAATTGATAATCAAATCATATTGGAAGGTTTAATGACTGTATGTTTATATACATATGTAGAAGATAGTAAAGATGGTTCAGCCACATACAATCTTTTAACTAATAGATATAAGAAATATCCAGCAAAGAGCCCAGATGGTATGTTTACAGATATTAAGATTCCAAATAACCTACAGTTAGTTGCAGATACAATAGATGCATATTATAATTAAATAACAATAAAAAATAAAAACATGTTAGAAAAAATAACCCAAGAACATGAAAATGCAGTTAGAGAAGTAGAAATGATAGTTGATTACATCTTAGAAATTGATTCTAATGATAAATTAACTACAAATGAAGCATTTGAAATTGCAGTTAAAATTCAAGAAAATGTAATTAAAGCTAAATACAATGATTTGTATGCAAAAGCTAATGTTGTTGATACAGGATTAGATTGTATTCCATCAGCATTAGAAAAAATTGCAATGGAATTATCAAATTTAGCAGAAGCAACAAATCCAGCAATATTATAAATCAAAATAAAAACTAGAAAACATGAGTCTAATCGGTGGTGTAAAAAGAGAACAGATCCAGTTTGAACAAACGGATTTTGTAAAAAAAGTTGGCTTATTTGAAGCTAACGTTATTTGTCTTAATCCTAGTATTGAGGAGTTTAAAGACAAGTTAAACATGGAACTTAAAGAAGACAGCAAGCAAGCTGAGTATTTAGGTACAAACAAAGAAAGTGGTAAAACCACACTTCGTTTGGACTTTTGGTTAGAAGAAACAAAGAACCAAGAGAAATACAAATTAACTTTCTTTTTAGAAGATAAAGAGAAAGAGAACAAGGACCAAACTAAGAAACAATATATCAACAATGTTGGTGTATGTTCTTGGGCTGCAGATCCTAATGAATTACCAGAGTGGTTTGCTAATCGTGATTATCGTGTATCATTTGTAGGTGAGGAAGAATTATATAACTTCTTACGTACATGGTTAGGTAATTTAGATTTGAGAAATGCTACATCTACATTACAATTAGAGTGGAAGAAACTTATGAAAGGTAATGTTAAAGATTTGAGAGATCAAATTAATGGTGAGTGGGCTACCCCAACTATGTTCTTAGCTACTGTGAAAACTGTAGAGAAGGATGATTCTGTTAAAGAATATCAAGGTGTGTATAACAAAGCGTTCTTACCTGGATATAGCTTAAAGCAATTTAGAGTGGTTGATTATAGCAGACAAGAAACCTTGAAAGCATTACGTAACAAAAAGTCTAAGGATTTAAAACCTCAAGAGAGATTTGTATTAAATGTAACAGGAGAGTATGGTTGCAGAGACTACTATACATTGAAAGATTTAAAAGAATATAGCCCAAGTGATAACTTAGTATCTTCGGATAAGGTTATTTCTGAAGATGATAGTGACTTTTAATTAACATAATAATTAAGAAAGCCTCATCATCTGGTGGGGCTTTTTTATTAAATATATATCATGATTCAAGGAGTAAAAAAGAGTAGATTGAGCATGGCTGCAATACTCAGTAGAATATCTGAATATGACATCTTTAGATTTTATATGCCTGAACATGGTTGGAAGATTAACAGAGTGACATTCTCTCCATTTAGGAAAGAGAACAATCCATCATTTGTTATTGGTAACAAACTGGGTTATCTGTCATTCATTGATTTTGCTGATACAAGCTTGAGAGGTGATTGTTTTAACTTTGTGCAAACATTGTACAATCTCCGTGATACAAGTGAAGTGTTGAGACTAATAGATAAGGATTTCAATCTAGGATTTACTACAGGAGTGTATTCAGATGACTATAAAAAGATAGTAGCTGCTTACAAACAGCCTGAAGATTTAGGTAAACGCTATTCTTTAATCCAGGTATCCACAAGAAAGTTCACAAATGAAGAACTAGCATATTGGAATGAGTATCATCAATCATTAGACGATCTTAGAGCTAACAATGTATATTCTATCAAGTCTTTATTTTTAAACAAGTCTAAGTTTCCTCTTAAAGAGACAGAACTAAGATTTGGTTATTTGTATGGGACCAGTTGGAAGATATATAGACCATATGCAGATAAAAAGCATAAATGGATGCCTAATAACGTACCTATTACAGAAATGGATGGTAAATTGGATATCACAAATTGTGATGTAGCATTTATTAACAAGAGTAAGAAGGATTACATGGTGATGAAGAAAGTGTTTCCATGCTGCTGTGCTGTCCAGAATGAGGGTGTTGGATGTTTCTCACATGAGAATGTAGAATTTCTAAAAGCTAATTCTGATAGACAAATACTGAGCTTTGACTCAGATGTTACAGGTGTGGCTAACTCACAACAGATTACCAAGTTATTTGATTTTGATTATATTAACGTTCCACGTCAGTATTTATCAGAAGGGATTAAAGATTGGGCTGATTTAGCTAAAGCTCATGGATTACAAGCTATCGAAGATTATTTAAAAACCAAAAAATTAATGTAATGGAAAGTACAAAAACTTACAACACTACAAAGGGACTTATTATAAGTGCACTAGTTCCTGCACAAACAAGAACATACAAACCAATTGCTCACAGTCAATTAATTGACTTGACATTAAATGGTATTGAGAAAGCTGGTTTCAAATTAGATAAAGAAACCTATTCATCTGCTATAGATGGTCAGATTGCTAATGGTAGATTCTCTATCAGCAATGTTGCAGACAGTGAGATGCAATTACAAATTGGCTGGCAAAATAGCTATAATAGAAGTATGAGCTTAAAGTTTGCTATTGGTACACGTATATTAGTTTGTTCTAATGGTTGTGTATCAGGAGACTTTGGTGCATTCAAGAAAAGACATAAAGGTGATATTCAGGACTTTACACCAGGTGCTATCACAGATTATATCAAATCAGCAGGAGATTCATTTAAAATCATGCAACAGCAAAGAGACCAAATGAAGGAAGTAGAAATTACTAAGCGTACTAAAGCTGAGTTAATTGGTAGAATGATGATTGAAGAGCAGTTTATTTGCTCTACACAATTAAACATCATTACTAAAGAGTTAACTAATCCTACACATGATTATGGTGCTAAGGATAGCTTATGGGAATTATATAATTATACAACATTTGCTATGAAAGAATTACATCCTAGTTTATGGATGGAGAATCATATTCAGGCACATAAGTTCTTCAATGAATATTATACTTTCTTAGAAGACAAAGCAGTAGCTGAATGTTATGATTTTAATTACACATCAATACTTTAATATGAATTGGGAGAAATTTAAAGAAAATTTTCATGAATCATGGCATGTAAAAATGCAACCATTTATTGAAAGTGAGGCATGTGATAACATCTATAAATATCTCAAAGCAGAAAGTCAGAGGGGCAAGCAAATTGCTCCTCTTTCTTCTAATGTCTACAGATGTTTTATGGAAACACCACTAGACGAAGTTAAAGTGGTTATGTTAGGCATGTGTCCTTATCATAGTTTAAGAAATGGTGAACCAGTAGCAGACGGTCTCTTAATGAGCTGCTCTACTACAGGAACATTACAGCCATCTCTTGAACAGTTCTATGGAGGATTAGAAAGAGAGCTATATGCTGGATTAAATCTAAAGTATAATAAAACTCCAGATTTAACCTATTTAGCTCATCAGGGTGTACTTATGCTAAATGCTGCTCTAACCACAGAGATTAACAAAGCAGGCTCACACATTGCTTTATGGGAACCATTTACTAAATATCTATTTGAAGAGGTATTAGCTACAACTGGTGTACCAGTAATCTGTTTAGGTAAAGATGCTGCTAAGTATAAGAAATATGCACCACCCTTTAGCTATTCATTTACAGTGAGTCATCCAGCTTCTGCTAGTTACAAGAACTCAGAGTGGGATACTGAAGGAGTATTTGGTAAAGTGAATAAAATATTAAAAGACAACAACAATTTTGAAATCCAATGGTTGCAAGAATGGGCACCATTTTAAAAACACAATTATGTATACAGTTAAACAAGGTGGAGATATCCACAAAGGTGATTTAGTAGCAATTAGCAACAGTAATGATTTTACTATTGGTATTTATTTTGGTCAGGGAAGAGGTGGTACATTTCAGTATTTTTCACCTCACGGAGTAGTTGAATCTAAAAATTGGTGGGAAAAAGGTCAAACAGATAAAGCATATGCTTATAATGATAAACCTTGGAAACTTACTAGAATCTGGAAGCATTATGTAAATGCACCAAGAGATACTAGAATTCTTAAATTAAACAGAGATAACATTACAGATCAACAAACAATAGAAAATATAATCAAAGCAAAAGAAATACTACAAGAATTTAACATTACAGTAAACTACTAATCATGATTTTAGAAAAACAAACCGAATCACACATCCTTGAAGAAGGAAGTACACAGGAAACTGTGAAAATGTCACTAGACTTAGATTCTGCACAAGTATTGATGCAGATGTTAAGTAAGAATCTCTATTCAGATTCAATAGGCTCTACTATCCGTGAATGTGCATCTAATGCATTAGATAGTCATAGAAGAGCTGGAAGTGACAGGCCTATCATTGTTTCATTTAAAAGAAACAATCAGGCAGATACATATGAATTTGCTGTTGAGGATTTTGGTATTGGTTTAGATGCAGATGATGTACGTAACATTATCAGTAAATATGGTAAATCAACCAAACGTGATAGCAATACAGAATTAGGTATGATGGGCTTAGGTTTCAAGGCACCTTTAGCATACAGTTCTAGCTTTTATTTTGTAGCTAGAAAAGATGGTATGGAACGTAAATATATGATGTATGAAGGAGAAGATACAAATAGTATTGATCTTTTGTATGAACAACCAACCAAAGAAGGTAATGGTGTAAAAGTTATTGTTCCAGTGGATTGGTCTGATAGATATTCATTTCATAATAAGATTAAAGAACAATTAGCTTATTTTGAGAGTGTTTACTTTGATGTAGAACCAATGGGTAGTTATAATGTTCCTAATGATTTTACAATACACAGAGCTGAACATTTTCAATACTCTCAAATATCTATTAATAATGACATGCATTTATGTCTAGATAATGTTAGCTATCCAATTGACTGGGAAAAGCTTGGTATTAATAGAATACATATGAAAATGGCTTTGAGATTTAATCTTAGTGATGGATTATTTCCTACACCAAATAGAGAAGCTATTAGATATACCAAAGAAGCTAAAGAGACTATTCTAAAGAAGATAGCTATAGTTGCTAACGTGTTTATGGATAAGTTTAATGAGGCCATCACTACACAAAGTGATATCAAAACTATTATGCAATTCTATAGTCGAGATAGTAAATATATTAAATGCTGGTACAAAGATAAAGATGAAGATATTTGTATAGATGATCTTGTAAAACATTCTACTGTAGCTGTAGTACAGCCTAAACTAGATAACATAAAGTTATTAAACTTAGAAAGACTTGCTGTAAAGTCTAAAGAATATATACTTGCTGAGTATAAATTCAAATATAGATTTAACAGTGGTAAGTTTCAGAACATGAAAAGTTACTATCATGAGTATTTAAGAATATCAGACTTTACAGCTTATAACTTTGGTGGTGTGTATATTTATGAGAATGACTTTACTAAAGGTAAACAAGACTATTTAAGAAGTATTCTACCAGATAAACAGATATACTTTGTTAAGAAATCACCATTTAAACTTAGAAGTAAAACTGGTCAAACAGATTATGCTAAGTATTATGACTCTGTATTAGGACTTCATAACTATCCAAGAACTCAATGGAGACAGCTTATTCAAGAATTTCAATATGTAGTAGGACTATATCAGAAAGACTTTATAGATGCAGATGCTATTGAAATACCACAATCATTCAAAGATGCTCAGAAAGCTAAGAGAATGAAGATAACTGTAGCAGCTGTAAAGGGTCCTAAGAAGATTAGAATGAAAGGTGAATTTTCTGGTAAAGTGGGTACACAAACATCAGTTAACTTATCTGATCAGTATTGCAAATTTGTTCCAACTACATATAAATTTGAGAACATTCACAAATTAACAAAGTTACATGTATATGCTAAAGAAGCTGACAAGAAGAAAATGGATAATGCTTGGTCTTGTTTTAACAAACATGCAGTGTTTGTATTAGTTGCACAAGCTACATTTGATAACTTACAGAAAGCTGATTTACATAACTGGATAACAATCGATAAATTTATGGAAGGTAAAAATAGACCATTTAAGACAATAGCTACAGAGTTTCTAATCAATGATTTGATTACAAATTATAATGCTACATTTAAAAGAATTGATACAGTTAGAGAGATATCTACTGATTTAGCAGACAAATTACAAACATTAAATGAGTATCATAATAGTCAGTATAGAAGTTACTGTGATGATACAACTAAACTAGCAGTTATAGAACATGCTAAAGCAAATAATTTATTTGACCAGCCTACATATTTAGTGTACAAGCAAGTTAATGAAGTATTTACTAAGCTACCATTCTTAAATGCAATATTAGATACAATGGGTCATCGTGAGTCTAAACTAGGTAGTCCAATGATGGTAGCTATAGTTGATTTATTCAAATATCACAAACATAAAGTTAATCTAGAGCATTATAAAATAAAACTAACAGAAGATGCTCCGTTAGATGAAACATTGACAGAAGAAACAATTGACGAATTACAAACAATTTAAAAAACAAAAACATGTTAAGCTTAAAATGGTTTAAAAGTGCTATAGAACGCACAATTGAAAAAGTAGTAGAAAACAAGATTGAACAAGCGTTTGATCAATTAGATAAACAAGAAGAGGGGGCTCAGGCTCCTTCTTATAGTCAATGGAATTCAACAACCACAAGAAGTTTTGTTGGTGCAGGAGAATCAAGTGATTATGTTCCAAGATCTAAACCTTACCTAAACATTAAAATGGTTAATGATACATTGACTATTGTAATGAATGACGGTAACATTATTACCAAATATCCAAAAACATCAGAAGATTTTAATGCTGCTTGAGATTGTAAAACATAAACTTGTCTATTTGATCTTGTGAGCACACAAGAAGTAAAAGATCAAAGAAGAAAAGCTGAAGCTGAATATGAAAAGGCTAAAGCTGTTCAAAGAGGTGCTGAGTATTTAGCTACATTAGAAGAGTTTGAGATGAAGAATGGTAGTCTTTATTTAAAGGGTATCAGTAGAAGTCTTCCTCCATTACTAGTAGAAGAATTCTTAGAAGTGGTAGGTAGAAACTTTGGTACAGATAATGATGAATTTCTTGCTTTACAAAGATTCTTTATGTGGTGTTGCTTAAATCCAAGAGCTGAAGTAGCAGATAAGCTATTTAACTTCCTAAAGAAGAATGCATTTGGTATTACCAAGCAAGGCTTCTTTGTAGCTTTGAGAAACGTAGTTACATTACATGGAGGTACAGAGCTTGTACAATTTGTAAGCAATGCATACAATAAGGTTAAAGCTGTATGGAAGAAGAAACCTGATGAATATCATGTATTCTTAAAGAATGGTGAATATAAAATGGTTCATGCAGATGCTATGTATAAAAAAGAAACATGTACATGTTCTTATTGTGATGGTACAGGAACCATTCCTGAGTGTGATGAAGAATATGATGATAGTGAAGAGTGTCCAGAGTGTAATGGTACAGGTGAATATGAGGATCTTGTTCTTGCAGTTGAAGGTGAGAACATTGGTAACTTAACAGAGCTTTATCTTGATTTGCCTAATAGAGCAGAGAATAGATTTACAGATGCTTATACAAAGACATTTGACATCAGAATTGGTAGACCAGTAAGTATGCCTATGGAAAAGTGCAGATGGAATACTGATGACTGTGGTGCTGAGGGTTTACACTTTACTAGTGATGAGATTCATTATGTAGGATGTGGAGATACGAGTGTTCTCGTACTTATTAATCCTATGAAAGTTGTAGGTATTGGTGATTCTAAGGGTAGATGTTATGAGTATTTACCAATTATGACTGTTCCTACAGATGAAGCAACAGAAATATTACATGACCTAGACTTTGATACACTAGAGCTTGATGAGTCTTATGCTGTACGTGAATTAGACAACTTAGCTGAGAAAGCTAAGCAAGGATTTACAGAAGAGCGTAAGAAGTATGATTTTAATCTTCCTGCTCTATCTGCTGTAGAAGTTTATACAATTGTTAAGAGTCTTGATGAAATAAAACAAGAAATATCTAAAAGAATTGTAGAAATAGATTAAATTTGTAGTCCCAGGGATAAAACCCTGGGGCTTTAAATAACATATATGATAAAGAAAAATGCTTCAAAGAGAAGAGCTAAGATACCTAGAGCTAAATCTCCTAAAGTGAGAAATGGTGGTACTATGACTGAATCTGCTTTTTGGAGCTTTATAAGAAGTGCATTGAGAAACAAATCTAGATGGTGGAAACCTATTACAGAATGTAAGCTTAAAGCTAAGCGTGCATATAAAGGACCAAACAAAAGACAAAGATTTGAATATCAATGTAATGCATGTAAAAACTGGTTTGCAGAGAAAAACATTAATGTAGACCATATTATACCTGCAGGATCATTAAACTGTGCACAAGACTTACCAGGATTTGTAGAGAGATTGTTCTGTGAGACAGATAATCTACAAGTTTTGTGTGAGAAATGTCATGATATTAAAACTAAATTAGATAAAAAATGAGTGAAAAACAAGTAAAAGTGTCTATTAACAGACAACCATCATTCACTGAAATATGGTATGAGGGATCTGTTGAATATGATGATAGGACATTTATGTTCTGGCTTATTAATCCTAGAGGGTTTGATGAACAAGGACGTGAATATGAAATGGAAGTTAGGTGGTGGTTTAAACAGGTGCCTATGGAAGTGAGAAAAATGAGTGAACAAATTATTAACGATTTTAAAGACGCAAAAGATGATAGTTCAAACAGTACACGAGATTCTAAATCCATTTGATGTAGAAGTTAAACAATTGGGATATGGTGTGGCACTATTTATGATTGTAGGTAGTATTCACTCTAATCCTCAGTTTATTATAAGGTTTTATAACACAGGACAGCTTAGAACTGTTGATCAAAATGATCTTTCTGTATATGGTAATCCCACTGCAGGAGAGAACTTAGATCCTGATGTAGTAACTAAATTACCAGCAAATGCAAGAAGAAACACAGATTTTTTAAAAAAGTAAAAAGAATATGATACAAGGAACAGTAAAAACAGAAGCTCAATACAGAGCAATTTATCTAGACAGTAGTTCTAGTTTAAAGGAGTTCTCCACAGACAGGAGAAAATACCATAAGAAATATATACTT
>Ga0114962_10000991_pt1 | contig 24618 bp, 22 predicted proteins | sample C_130820_MF_Meta_FD_87017 | JGI IMG/M metagenome (GOLD analysis project Ga0114962, IMG submission 87017) | Freshwater microbial communities from Lake Croche, Canada to study carbon cycling - C_130820_MF_MetaG | ecosystem: Environmental > Aquatic > Freshwater > Lake | place: Lake Croche, Canada... | reverse complement strand
TATCCTTCCATGACCCCTGCCGCCAGAGAGGAAGTGCCGTGGATGAAGCAGTTCAGTCCTGAAGACCGGCAGCAGTCAGGGCTTCTAGTCATTGAACAGACCACCGTGTCGAAGGCAACTCTTAAAAACCCAACCCATGTCCCTGCAAATCCCAGACGCCAACTCCTGTTGGTGTTCTATAACAAAAAACTTGCTCATCCCGTTCGAAGTGGCTATGGGTATACGAAACCACAGGCAAAACGATGGCTCAAACTGATTCGAGAGGCGGCGCCCTATGATCTGCTTTAGGCATTAAAGTGCTTCCTGCAGACGGGCACGTAACTGTCGGCGCCGCCGACCAAGACCTGATCGGCCTTGGCCTTTACACACTTGCTGAAATGGGCTTCGGTGCCGTCCTTGCAGATGCCACAGAATGCTGAGAGACGCGCGACTTCCTCGGCATGGGGTACAAGCTGCAGTAAGGATCCAAAGGGTCGGCGCTCACTGTCCCCGTCCAAGCCGGCCACCACAATGTGAATTGGGAGCTCATCCGCCCACTTTGTCACACGTTCAAAGAGATCCTCGAAGAACTGCCCCTCGTCGATGACAATCATCTGATAGGTACCGCTTCGGACAAAGGCCTCGACGGCCTCCAGCTTTCGAACGCAGATCGCCCGTTCCGTGTCAACGTCATGTGATGCAATTCGATCGGAGCCATAGCGCGTATCGCCGGCAAAGTTTACAACGAGAACTGATTGATGAATAGCCTTTGTTCGCCGAATCCGCCGCAGCAGCTCCGTGGTCTTCTGGGCAAACATGCATCCAATCAAGACCGTCAAATGCCCCATCACTTCCTATTCGTTGTTCAAGAGGATTTGAGAGTCAAATTTAGGGCGACAGTCCTACACACGACTCCCATCCTTTTTGTGCTCTCAAGAATTCCAGAAATGCATATTGTTCCACCGTGACTGCATAGGTGGTGATAGCCTTCGAATCATTCGCTGAAAAGTGGAAGAGGACGTCGCCGATCAATGCCCAGGCACGACCGACGGTGGTGACATTCAGCTTGAGCTCCAGGTCATTGGCGTCGGATCGATTTAAAGTGAAGGATAGATTGGGCTGAGTGGTGATCGTGAGCATGTCTAACGTAGACCTAGGGATTCGTATTTAGACCGACGATGAGCGCGCTTTGTACGGCGTTTCACTTAATATGCCATGCTCCTTTAGGAGCATGGCATATTACGATACATCTAGCAACGTAATGCGTTGCTAGGTGTATGGAATAATATGCCATCCCTCTACAGAGGATGGCATATTACGATGTTGTTATTCAAGCCGCGTTGCGGCTTGAATAACAAGACTTAATATGTCATGCTACAATAGTAGCATGGCATATTACGATGTACCTAGCAACGCATTGCGTTGCTAGGTACATGGAATAATATGCCATCCCTCTGTAGAGAGGGATGGCATATTACGATGTAAAACCCAAACCAGGCTGGAAGGTCGACGCAATTCCGGCCTTCTGTATTAATTTAGATCGTCGCCCCGATCGCTGGGCAGAGTTTATAGCACAGACGGGTGTCAAAGCGCTTCCCAATATGAAGCGGTTCATTGCCGTCGATGGCTCCAAGATAGATATTCAGAATGATGACCGAATTCCCTTAATCACAAAACGTAATATTAAGCGCAAGATTCGCCGAGCCCACGAAGAGCTTAGTACACCAGGGGGTATTGGTGCTGCCCTCAGTCATATCGCCGTTTGGGAATGGATTGTTCAGAATCAGGCACCGATTACGCTTATTATGGAGGATGACGCAAAAGTTCCTCAGAACTTTACTGATTATATGAATGCCGCAATTGATCGCTCCCCTATCTTAAAGGATACGAGCAAGTGGGAGCTCCTAACGCTCTCTTCTACACGACCTGATACAGTTATGCATATGCAAGATGCAGATGTTCATACATGTGATGCATTTATAGGCTTTCAGTGCTATTTTATTACTCTGGATTGCGCCAAACGATTCTTGAGCGAGGCCTATACACTCCATCTACACATTGATCTCTGGACAGCTATTTTTAAGCAGGTGCATGGCCTTGAAATAATCTGCTTGCCTAAATTTACGGTGTCACAGCGTTCTTCAAAAACAGATATACAAGAACTGAATGGCTGTCGACTCTGTGATCTGAGCCCTACTTATTACAAAACGCACACCATTGTTCGAAATGAAGAGCATCTCCTCTTAAAGGCCGTTGAAATCGCCATTGCCGCAGGAGTTCTGTATGCCATTTATAAGTATGTGCGCCGTTAGTTGCTGTTAGTCCGAATCCGAATCCGAATCCGACTCTGCATTCACTGTCGTATAAAAGGGGTTTGGATCAATAAAGGTGTGGGGAATTACAGTGGCAACATGACCCTCAGGAATAACTTGATTATACGACTCCGTGGCCGTTAAAAACCCGAACTCCGTATTGAGAGTGTTGTCCGGTGTTATCACTAGTTGAATCCCGCTCATACGGTGTTCAAGGGCAATGTCACAGGTCTTTTGGTAAAATAGGGTCAATTGTCCATAGCTGGTCGTTTTATCCTCGGGATAGGACTCCTGGAAGCCGATTTCATAGAAGGTATCTTTTCGTAGACGAAATGCCGCCCTGAGTTCATCGGTCGAGGAAAAGGCGCGCCAATGTAGAGATCCATCCTCTTCTGTAAAGGATGCAATAAGGATATAGGGCATCTATATGCTTCTTGTAGCGTTTTGTTCTTAGGCTAGAGCTGCACTCCTGGAGGTGTTGCTACGCAACACCTCCTATTGCAGCTCTCAGGGTAAAATGATGGATGGTCGCCCGAAGGGCGACCATCACTCGTGCATTTACCTTAGACCATCATTCATAATAAACTGATCTATAGGGTGTTAAGTAATTAATACTAACCAGTACCAATAGGGATGGCCGGCAAGACCAGAAAGCAGAAACGCTGTTTCAAGCTCTACATGATTCGCCACGGAATCTCCTGCGCCAATCTAGCCCGCGCCCATTCTTCGGCCATTGCCAATCGCTACACCGATCCAGAACTCACCCAGGAGGGGCGGCGGCGTGCCAAACTCTTGCAAGCCCCCCTTCTGAACGCGATCCAGAAGCCCTTCGTGGCCGGCGCCTCTATTCTCTTAAGAACGCAGCAGACCGCCCATCTCCTTCTCAGTCCTCCCACGCTCTACATTGTCCCCCATATCTCCGAATTTGGCCGGCATTCGCAAGAGGCCACGGCGCTCCCCCCTGCGCTTCAAGTTCCCATTCTGGAAGCCGACGGTGACACCATTCATCGGGACTCCAGCTATCTAGAGCCTCCCGTCCCTGAACACCAACAGATCGATGCATTCCTCAAGTGGCTTTATAAGAACATCAAAGAGATCACTAGCAATGGCAAGAAGAGCCTTGTTCTTGTCAGTCACTATGTGTTCTTGCAAGCTCTTCTGAAACGACTGATAGGGATCAAGGTGGACGACATTGCGAACTGCGAGCTTGTGTCGTTCGATGTGGTTCTGGAGAACGGTGCGGCTCTCCTCCAGAATACGCGGGGCATTGATTATATGCCACCCCGTTTAAGGCACTGGACGGTGAAGCAGGTGGCCAGGAATCACGGTTGCCGATTGCCCGTGAAGGGTCGGAAGCGGGGCTAACGGTATCATTTATTAAAATTTGAAATTATAAAACGTTACAGTAACAGTCACTTTACAATGGACGCACTGACAAAGGTACTCGACCACTACAATAAGCAGAGGGCACAGTCCATAGCCAACTGTGATAAAACTATAGACTATCACAGCAAGGCACTTATAGCAGAACGTGCCGGCGAAAAACGGCCTCATTATATAAAACATCTTGAAGCCACGCTCATGGCCGCACTTAAAAAGAAGCAAGATCTACTGCGGTATTATGAGAGTCGCATTAAGCATGCACATGTCATACCTAGATCCTCGTAAGTGTATACAGGCAGTACTATTTTTCAAGAGGACTTAAAGTGAACTGGGCGCAAGAGGACTTAAAGACACCATCCATCCATTTTATTGTACCAATAAAATAGATGGAAGGCAAGGCTATCTATCGATGGATAAAGTCGATCTATCCTTTGCCGAGAGAGCTTCCTCCTCTTTCAGTAGTTCGAACACTGGCCGATATAATTGCACTGAAACTATCGCATTTTGTTGTTCTGAAGTCCTTTGATCTTGCAAAATCAATGCCGCTTCATGGAATCACCCATATTCAAGCCAATGGCCAATGGATGCCGATTCGAGCCTATATGCGCTTGTTAGCACAGAGTCTACCCTATAAGGATCTTGTCTTCTGGTTAGCCCAGCCTGGCCGAATCCCTTTTTGTGATCTGCCGACCCTGCAGATAGAGCGGGTCTGCCGAGGAGGTCATTCGATTGTCCCGCCCTTTGTAAAAATTCCATCTCCCATACAAAACTTGCATGCATCCAATCATTTTACATTTCCTACCCTCGATATAAGCACAGATGCTGCTATTATTTCGAAAGAACTGCATCGACTTGTACAAACAAGAGACAGGCACTCGACCCTTCATTTTCATATTCATGAGGGTGGCGATCTTACGGTAGTGCACCTTCTTCTCCGATGTCTATGCGGTACAAAAGAACCATGGATGAAACGGTCTGTCTTATACGACAGCCAGCGATACCATGAAGACGATGCAACACATAAACGGACACTTCAGCCAATAGAATATGATCCATGGACTCCCTGGGATTCAGCCTCTTATGACTATCCACTCTTTCAGACGCTGTTTCATAAGAAAGAGTATCGTTCGTATACAGAAAAATACGCTGGTAATATCATACTCTATGTGAATCTAAAGTGCGCATCTGCGGCCTGGTATCTTATCACCTATCTTATTTATGCATTTGCAACACATATTATACGCGAATCGGCCACAGTCTATGGAATTCCTATTAAGATTGGTCATATAAAGGGAAATAGGCTGCATATACACGGATACTCTTCAACGACGAGTGGAGATCAGTTGGGAGATCAGGCGGATACGCTTAAACAATTCACACTATCAGGAAAAGAGTTTACAATAAAAGCACCCACCCAGGCGTTTACGTACAATTCTGTAAAGAAAATCGATTTCAATCGATTCTGGCTGCCGACCGAGAGGACTCCTTCCTAGAAGCTCTGCTTCTAGGAAGGCATGCTCCGTGAAAAGCAGGGCTTTTCACGGAGGACTTAAAGAGAAACCCGCTCAGAGGACTTAAAGAAAAGGGTCATGACTCCACTGCAACAGCGCTTGCCGACTCCGCTGCCTGCACGTCAGATCCCCCTTTGCACAGTTCGCCTTGATCTGTCCCGCATGCCGCACAAACGCCTTCCAGCGCTTGATTTGAATCAAATCTAACTCGGGTAGTCGGCGCCCCAAGTAATAGCGAAAGTACCACTGTGCCCAGCCCCGTTCGTCGGGGTTTACCTTGGGATCGGACAACAGGGGAAACTGCTTCGCGATGACCCGTTTCTTGCTTGGAATCCAGCCTGACTGATGCCAACTCGACAACGGCAGTCGACTATCCGTCTGAAAGAGATTGACACTTAGATCGGGTGCATCGGGGCTCAGCTTGCCCAACAACATCGCCGGCATGAACCAGTCCCTCGGGAACTCGAGAATGCAGTCATTGAAGTACTTGCCCTCGAAGACCCCGAGCGCCAGCATCTCCCAGGGCTTCAGAGCTGGCTTAAATTCGGGATGGAAGTTTGAGCCAGGCTCTTCACTCAAAAAATAGTGATAGTCTTTTTCCATTCGGTTATAGACCGTAATGCGCTGCCCTTTTTTATAAGCGGCTTCTATATGCCCCTTGGTCTTCAGAATATCCAACATGGTCACCAAGGTCGGTTTGGCCAAGAGCCGCCGATCACGGAACTGCATCCACACTACCTACCGTTAAGAATCTAATTATGCCCCCTCCATAGGAGGGGGCATAATTAGATTCTTAATACTAGTACTTAGTATAAAATTACGCCAAGCTTGGCGTAATTTTATACTAAGTACTACTGTGTTCTTTTAAGCATTAGTACCTCCGAAGTCCCGACGGAGGAGGAGGCGGGTAAGAAGTTCCTCCCGTATCCCCAGGATCCGACGGTGTAACGGCATGACTCATGCCACTGCTCATGGCACGCTGCACACTCGTCGCAAAGGGTGACACGACCTCGTGCGGATCCTCGCTAGGGTCGTGGCTCATGGTGCCCCTCGCCGTGCCCAAATAGGTCGTGTCCTGGCTCAGCATATTGCTGCGCATCCGTGTGACCGCAGGAGGAGGCGGCGGCTCCGTAAGGATGGCGATGCAACGATTCAGCTGGGTCTGCAGCTGCTGCAGAATGGGGTGGTCGGGGCATGCCCGGATCACAGCCAACAGGGCACTGATACGACTGAGAAGGTCGGCCGCTACGGCTGAGCCATGGAGTGTGCGATTGACCTCCTCCATGATCTGCACGACGGAGCAGCGGAGCCAGGCGCGCATACCCACCTCTTCGTTTTCACCGCTCAACGGATCTATCGCAATGGCCATGGGCGCCAAAGGCGCTCCCGTTTCCACGCTCGAAGCGTGGACGACGAGGGTCGTCGTCGGTGCCAATCCCTCCAACACCACAATGTGCTCGCCCTCGGCCAGCAGATTCCCCAGGAAGATCTGGGTGTCCGAGCGCTTCGGATAGGCACTGAGCTGGCGCGCATCAGAGGGCACGCCGAGTCGAACCTCTTGGGCGACACAGGTGCGCAGACCGGCCAATTGATCTCCGAGGGCGCCGGCCACGCCTTCCGCTCCCGAAACGATGGTGTAGCTCCCCGCCCCGACTAAGGCCATGCCGCGCAACAGTTCCGCTCGGTGGTCGTGGCCGTAACCGATCGTGGACAGGGTGAGACCCGGATAGGTTGTGACTAAGGTCTGGGTATGCACTAAGAGTGTGGGCGTGTCCGTCAGGCCGACCGTGGCCTCTCCGTCGGTCAGGAAGAGAATGCCGTTCTTGTAGCCAGCCGGTGCCGACGCCAGAACCTCGTGCAGAGAGGCAATTGCTCCTGAGATGCTTGTGCCGCCCATGGGATAGACGTTGCGCAGATGGGCGCGGACAAGTTCCTTGTTGTCAGCCGTGGTGCGCGTATACGTGAACGGCCGCTGCACCACGGCCTCAAAGACCACGAGGGAGATCATATCGTCGTCACCCATGTAGTCCAGGAGGACATGGAGGGACTCGATCACCCGTCGAAGCTTCTGTTGCTCGTCCATGCTGCCCGAGTTGTCGATCACCGCCACAAAGTGGACGGGGACACGAGTCACCGCGACAGGTCGCCCCATCACATGCACGCACACGGCTCCGTTCGAAAGGGTATAGGCGCGAATCTGAAGAAGATCAGTCATTTTCTCGTAAGAGTATGGATGGAAGATCTGAGGGCGCACAACTAAAAAGAGAGGGACGGTCACTTCAATTTTTTTAATGGTATCTAATTTTATACTAAGCGGTATGGACTGCAGTAGATAAATGCACGAATGATACTCGCCCTTTAGGGCGAGTATCCTTTATTTTATGCTGGAGCGCGATCGCTCCTTCCACTCGATATAGAGCCGTGTCCACTGTACAAAGAACGAGGAACCGAGCTTGACCTTGGCGATCTCGAACAGCCTCTTTTCCGTGTCACTCAGGGACGCATAGAAGGCGTCGTAGTCGGCAGGCAGAGGACTAGGCTTGGGGGGCTTATAGGCGTTCATGGTTGATCTCCTATCATCACGAATATAAGATCAATTTTAGATGTAGAGGAATGGAGGCTGAGCCACGTCTAAAACGGCCTCCCTCCTATTCAGATTCGCTCTTCTTTTTGCCGTCCGAGCCCTTAGAACCCCTTCTAGTTCCGAGTCGGCAGCCATTCCAGATACAAGAACAACAAGAACAGCTACAAGAACCACAACAATCTCAGCACAATGAGTTCGGAATCCGACCGATCCCTTACACGAATGCCGAAATCTGGTACAATCGCTGCATGAGCTTCCTCTTTCACATCAGCCTGATCAGCCTCTTCGAAACCATCTTCTTCTTCCAGTTCATCAGTGTATCCGAGGACTCGGGGCTCCAGAAGACCCTGGACGGCTACATCACAAGCATTCTGACAAGTTGCATATACTGGTCACCCAACCAGACAATCCTCGTCAACGACATCCTATCCGTGCTTATCAACACGACCGAGGTCACCGAGGCCTATGAGGCAGCCGTTCTGGAACGCCGCACATTCAACGATCGACTGCAACTTCAGAGTTGGATGTACGTGGCGACTCTCGTCTCTTCGTCCTGTGTACTGGGCTGCATCGGCAAATGCGTCCCTCTCCGACTCTCCTGGAAGCGGATCCTGGTGGACAATTTGATTATGGTGTCCCTTCTCGGTCTCTATGAGTTCCTGTTCTTCAGAACGATTATCTATAACTACGATACCATGTCCCTTCCAGAACTGAATCAGTTCATTGTAAATCAGTTGCAGCAGACATGTGGCCTGTTAGAGAATTAATCTCAGATAAAAGATAGATGAGTATAGAAGAATTAAGATCATTTATACAAGATACATTTACAGAGGAACTGCGTAAAACTTGCAATATGAAATCAAGAGTCTGCCGTGGGGGGAGTCGTGATCTATATAAGCTCCTTATTACTAATCCTGCTACAAAAGAGCATATGAAAACAGATTCAGATCACTTACAAATTGTATCAGGCATGGGGCATACCTACATTCGTTATAAATATCCAGAATCAGATCCACCTCGGTATCTCTATATAGATCCAACAATTGCACAGTTTAATTCAGCATTTGAAGGGATTTTTGTTGGATCGATAGAGGATCTTGGTGCAATTGCTGAGAAGCAAAAAAATATAAAAGGATATAAATTAGATCTGGGCGATTACTTGGGTTCCAATTATAAAGCTAAGAGACTACCACCCTTGGAAATAGATAGAAGAGTAATGAATGAAGTTAAGAAAGAAGCTGGTATAGCAGGTGGTAGACGGAAATCTACTAAAAAGAACTTAAAGAAATTCAGGCGAACCTTGCGATCTAAGCGCCCGTAATGACCTTTAACTTATTAAACGCAATGACCCACCGTTTCACAGCATCTATTTTCACAATACCGTTCCGAACCCCATAATTGGCGTTAGACAGAAAGAGATTGACCTGGCACTGCTGCACTGTGTCATTCCCATATTCGGCCGTCAGCTGTTCTAACGTGGTAATGAGTAAGGGCTGCCCCTTCCGAGAACGGACTGCATTGTGGAAGTCGAGAAGCCACTGCCGAACGAAGAGCGAGATCGCATCACTTGCTTTCAGTTTCCCTGCACTAAACGGGTGTTTAGCCAGATACTCTCGACAGTGGGCTTGGCATTCTTCACATGGTATCACGGAGGGCAGCAGCTGCACAAGAAGATCCATGAGAATGGCCTGATCCACGTCGACCGAAAGAACTCCTGAGCGACCCACGCGTTCTGCCAAGAGATGCAACAGTTCCCATAGGGGTGGCCCCCAGGTCACCGGGTTCCCATCGGCGGCCTCATTATAACCAAAAATATTGGCCGGCCGTTTCTTCTTTCCGCAGCCGCAGGACATCTTTCCTTCCATGGGAAAGAAAGTCACGAATAATAGACTCGTTTCAAGCCGTCTTCGGCCATATGCTTTCGGAGATGGGTTTTGCAGGATTCGCATGGCTCTGAGTAATAGAACTTTAAGGTACCGTCGACCCATTTGAGTCGCACAACCACCATGACAGCGCCTTGCAACAGTTCTTTGTTGCCGAGCTTTTTAATGGCATTCCGTTCTGCGTGAATGGTATACTTGCTGTGCCCGCAGCCGTTGCTTCGACTTCCTAGCCGATTGGTGGCATTGGCAAGTACTTTGCCTGATCGCAGAATGAGCGCTGCATGGGTGTGGCCGATGCTGGAGTCGTCCTTTATAGACAACGACTCCAGCAATGTATGGATGAACTCGCGTGTAATCGGAGGCATCTTGAGTACACCTGACTGTGTAGCAAAATAGATTCAATTTTTAGCCGATCACCCGATGTCGTTCGCGGTTTATTTGGCGGATCACTCGGCTGTGTAGAATTGGATAGATCCCCAAGTAACACTGATTAAGAATGGAGAGAAACATGAAGAGGATCTGGGTGTTCTTTGCGAGGAAGAGGACACAGAGGAGGATCCAGAGATGGATATGGAGAAAGAGGGCAACGAAGAAGCCTTCGTCAATTGCATAGCGCAGATAGAGCGTGGGGCTTCGTAGAGTGCCAACGACAATGAAGCTGTTTACAGGCATATAGAAGGAGAGATAGAGCAGTTGCGCGTAGAGATAGGCTTCCATGGATGGAATGTGCCCTAGCTTCGCGAATAGAATCTGGAGAATACAGGTGCTCAGAATATGCCAGGAGGGATAGACGAAGAAATAGCCGTTTATGCGATTGATCTCTTCGTAGGGTTCCAACGGATGACTGTAGCGAATCTGAAAGGGGGTTTTACAGAGTTCGCAAACAGGGTGCCGACTCTGCTTAATATCCAGCCATCGAAGGAGACAGGCTTCATGCACATCACCCATGGTTCCACTGCATTTGCAGGGTTGCACAAAGGGTGGTTCGGTGTCGAGGCAGATTCTGCATGTCATGCATACAGCTTGGCTGTATGCAAAGTCAAATTTTGCCAACATAAAGTTGAAGCTCGGTTCTCTATGTACTAAGGTACATCCGACGATGAATACTGCGCCGAGACGATTTCAAGTAGCAAATCGACCGCGCAATCCCTTTCAGAAACAGGTCTTTCCGAAGCCGGCTCCAGGGAAGACAGAAGTCTATGGCGCCATTATTCGGTGCACAGTGTCAAATAAATACTGTTTGGTACAGGGGGCGAGCACGGGGAAATGGTCGTTTCCGAAGGGGCATCGGAACAAACTGTCCGAGAATCCCGAGGTCTTGGAGGATCCCTTTGCGTGTGTAGTAAGGGAGGTGGGGGAGGAAATAGGGATTGATCGTTTGCCAATGCCTCTTCGTGAATACCCGTTGCGTGTGGGATACTATTATGTCTTTGAGGTGCCGTTTGAGCTGTCGTTGGAACCACGGGATACGAATGAGATTGGAGTAGCGGGCTGGTTCTCCATGGAGGAGATGACGACCATGAATCTGAACATTGATGCCAGTCTGTTTCGGCGGCAGTGGATGGATAAGAGAGCTTAAAAAACAAGATCTATTCTTTTATATTGAGTATGTCCGTTCACCAGCATGACTCGAGTCCTACGGGAACTGTTTGCATCGACGTATCGTCCAGTTTCTCAGATGCCTCGAGCCATTCAGGTGGCTCAGGCCCCCCAGGTCTTTCAGGTGGCTCAGGGCCTTCAGGGCCTTCAGGGCCTTCAGGTTCCTCAGGTCTTTCAAGCCCTTCCAATTCGGAGGGCCCCTCGGGTTCCTCAAGTCCTTCAAGCCCTTCCAATTCGGAGGGTCTATCAGGGCCCTCGGGCTCTTTTGATCCGGCGGCACCGTCAGGGCCCTCGGGTCCTTCCGATTTGGTGAGTCTGTCAGGTCCCTCGGGCTCTTCCGAACCCTCTGGGTCTCCCCCTTCAGGCCCTTCAGGTCCCGCGAATAATTAATACCGTTTAGAACTAAGCGGTACGGGTCTAAAGAGCTTGCCATACTAATTTGCATATACTATGTCTCAGAAGGATGTCTCTGGAGAAGATATTTCGGGATCTCTTACAGATAGTTCAGGATCGATTGTCTCGGAATCGATTGTTTCTGAATCGTCGGTAGATGTCTCGGGATCTTCAAATGTGGAAACCGTCTCCGATAGTTCAGGAGTGCAGACAACGGATGATTCTGCATTGCATACCTTTCGTAAACGTGTTGAAGAACGCTGTACAGTGAGTTAATTAGATTCTTAACATGAGTGCTATAAAATGTTTTATACCAGATAGTTGATACGCTTAAGCATATCAACTATCTGTTGAATACCAGATAGTTGATAAGCGTATCAACTATCTGTTATAAAACATGCGGGCTCCTTAGAGCCCGCATGTTGAATACCAAACGCAACGAGATCTACAATCTAAATGACATCGTGAACTCCAATGATCTCCGAAAGCATATTATCAGTGTGGATAGCCGGTTTCGCACCAACCTTGTGGATCCCTCGACGGACTTCAGCTATCGTTTTATGAGCCCTTACAAGAATGTCATCAAAGTCCGGGTGGCCTCCGTCGAGATCCCGAACGTCTGGTACGACTTTGATTTTAAACAGAATCACAACACTTTTTTCACGATCTGCGCCTGCGACATCACCAATGTTCAGAGAACAGTGACCATTCAGATTGAAGATGGCAACTATGGTGCCGTTGACCTTATTGCAACGATTCAAGCCCGGTTCGACGCTGTGCTTCAACCCCTCGGGCTCTTCTTCACCCTCTTCTTTGACCCCTTTTCACTAAAAACAACGATTGTGCATTTGGGCGTTTCCGCACCAGGCGGCACAGCTCCGACGGCCACCGCCAAGCCGTTCAAGGTCAACTTCACCAGCAAGCCCTTGCTGCTCCAGCCCTTCGACTTCGGTCTCGGTTACAACATAGGCTTCATGAATACGCTGTACACAGCCTGCACAGTCTACGATGTATCAGGGGCTATCACCCAATACTCGTTAACCAGTGAATCAATTATCAACGTTGCAGTTGACCCCTATATTTTTCTGGCTGTAAATGACAATGAAGCCGTGACCCAACAGACCAATGATAATTCGTTTGATGCCTTGGCCAAGATCATCGTGCGAGGCGATAAGAACTCGATGATTTTCGATGACGGTTCCACTCTGTTGTCAAACGATATTATTTACCCGAGTCCTGTAGATCTACGCATCATCAAAGTCAGGCTTCTGGATGTCTATGGCCAGCCTCTAAACCTCAATTACTGCAACTTTTCGTTCTCCTTGGAGATCACCGAGGTCACCAATACAAAGATGTACGAGTTCTATAGGAACTACTTGTGGCTAGGAACACTTCCCTCTGTGCCGAGCAATGTGACGGGGTCGGCGGCTGGGTTGCTGGGGGGCAAAGGGCCCTAGAGCGTAGCGGCTTCCGCCAAGAGCTTGCGTACATAGGTAAACCGATTTAATACAAACTGAATGTCCACCCGATCAATGATGTTCTGCAGAATACTGATCACAGTTGTCTGGATCCGTGTAAGCACTTCCGCCAACTTGGCTTCTGTTGCGAACGTGATTTGAATCGACATGAGATTGGCCAGAACAGACTCAATGGGTTCTCGATTGGTAATACTGGTTAGAATAGATCCAATAAGTTCAGATAATTCTCCATAGGCCGCCGGTAGATGTTGGGCAGACGCCACCAACCCTTTTAGATAGGTGATGCGACTTAAAATGAAACCGATATTTAATTTACTTGTTAAATTATTTACGATGCTCAGCATAACTTCTTCAATGACAAGGATAGTGGCTTCTGCCTGTGCTAAGCTTCGAATCTCTTGTTGCATCGGCCGAAGCTTCGTAAGAATGGTATCAATGGCTACGCCATCTATCACATATTGAATAATATCTAAGATATAGGTTTCATAGAGACTATAGGCGTTCTGAGGTGTCTGATCTTGTATTGCATTTACAAATGCACTATAACTATGATATACTGTATCCTGCAATAACCCGGTTGTTAAAAGGTGAGAGATTGTAGAAATATATTTGGGTTCAATTTGTGAAGGGGGGCGATTCTGAAATACCGTGGGCAGAATGAAATTTGTAGTAGAGTAGGTATAGCATCTGCGATTCGCCATTTAATACCGTTAAGAATATAATTAAGCCCCTGGCCAGGGGCTTAATTATATTCTTAATGGTATTCTCTATTAATATTGTGATGAAATCTACCGATCGTTTAGCTGAGGGTGATCTGGAATGTGAGCTGGGCACCGGCTGAGGGGAAGGCGCTGGAAGAACCGATGGGCAGAGCGGCAGAGCCGACGGCGGGGAGACCCGCCCCCGCAGAGCGACTGCTTGTGAGCGCAGGCTGCTTGAAGACGATCGAGACATAGACAGTGTCGCCGGAGTAAAAGGGGAGAGCCTGGCGAACATCGGGATTCCGCGCTGTGTTATCAGCACCCGCCGTACGGGTGGGATCCTGGCTGATTACCTGATTAGCAATTCCAGTGGCGGCGTTGTCGCCGAGCGCGCAGATTGCGTTATAGAGGCGCACAGCGAGATCAGCACCGCTGCCTGTGGCGTTGAAGTGGTTGCGGAGCGAAATGTCGTTATCAATCGCGGCAGTTGCCTGGGGGTGACCGAACAGGTATTCGGCATGCAGGGCAAGCGCAAGCTCGCCCACGGAGGAGAAGGTCGTATAGTCCGCAATACCTGCATAGGCGTTGAAGGGGGCGGCGCCTGATGCATCTAGGGAGCCGGTCAAGGAACTATGCAGAGCCGTGGCGGTATTCGTGACGGGCGTCACAATACGCGCACGAGCAGCGCTATCGAGTGCAGCACCAACAACGGTACCACGGTTACCCGAGGGCTCCCAGTACTCAATGATACCGTGGCTTCCATCCTCATAGAATGCAGCAGCCGACGCAGCCGTTGCGCAAACAACCACGTTGTGCACGGTGTTGCCCGCATCTGTAAGGATGTTAACCGTGCCCGACGCATCAATTGAGGCGCGGAGGCTCACGATGACGGGGTTCGAGTTCGTCGGCTGCCTGAGTGTATTTTCATTGGTATTGCCTGTGACGCCAGCGTTAGATGTAGACATTTGTCTGTACTCCCTCGTGAGAAAAAAATTCGGCGACTTTAGAAATGACGTCCGTCCTCGGTGTCTCGTCTGGAGTGAAGCTTGCTACAAAGGCTGCAAAGTCAGCAACTACATCCAATGCCTCCTGTTGTTGTCCCTCTACTACGATCTTTTTACAGACGTTAACTGATAAACTCTATGATATGGCGCTCTCGCTAAAACAACAGTTCATTGATTTGGCTGACTTAAGAAATAATGCATCACAGCGAGGCAGGGGCGCTATCATTGCATCCATTGATACACAGGCTACAGTCAGTGTTAAAATGGAGTATGTGTATTATATTCAGCGCTATGGCCCTCCGTTAAACGGCATATTTGACCCCATTTATCTCGATCTGATCCGCGCCGAGATGGCTGCCGGAGCCATTTCTTAAACTTCACTCACCTTCGCCTTCGCCTTTCTCCCTTTCACAACAGCCAAAGGCACCGGAAGTGCGTACGTTCCAACCTGTAAGGAGGCGATGCCGGAGAGTTCGTCCCTCGAAATCCGGAGTTGCTTTTCCAACCGTACTTTCAGCTCATCTAGGTGAGTTGCCAGCAGAATTCCCTTACAAGACCCGTCCACGAGTAAACGCCGGAGAAAGGCCGGAACCTTTTCCAGATTCTCCCCGTCACAGGCGGTAAATCCTTCGTCAATAATCAGATTCTGATACACAGTTCGGCTGATCCCCAAACGGCTCATGGCGACCCGCATGGCCATCCCCGTGATAAACCGTTGAAATCCACTGGCTTTCTCTATGACTACCCTATTTGACCCATCCTTCAGGAACCAGGTAAAGGTGTCGATGGTCGACAGCCACTCGGGCTCCAAGAACAACGGCCTTCCCTCACACATATGCTCTAGAAGTCCATTCACCCCTTGACGGAGCATAGGTGCCAACTTTGCCGTATACAACCATTCACGGTAGCCCTTGAAGGCCGTGGACAGAAGTCGTAGCAGTTCCTGCCTTACATCGACCTCCTTTAGCGCATCCCGTACCTCTTCGCCACCCCGTCCTTCCCCTAGACGATCCTTGGCCTTCTGCAGCAGCACCAGCAGATCACCCCTCTCCTCCAGTAGCCGCTGTTCTTCCAAGAATGCCGGATAGGCTTCCACAATGGCCAACACCTCCTCCCTCTTCTGATGCACCTCAGCCTTCTCAAGGAGCCCTTCGACCTCGACCAGACGGTTGTACCCGCTCCAGGCATGCCAGTGAGCCCATTGCTCAAGATTTTTAATTTCCCTATCCAACAACTCCTTCAAAGTCCCTGAGGCTCCCAAGCCTTGAATTGACCACTGTATCCGTTCCGTCTCATACTGTTGCGCCCGCACCCCCCTCTCTTCCATAGATCGTAGCTCCTTCTGCAGCTGATCGTTCTCCAGTCGCGCCTTCTTCTCATTCAGAAGCCATTCGCCCACTTGAATCCATGACCTCGTCCGATCCCTCAATTCCTCCAAGTCTCTCCTGGATCCCAGGCCGTCCTCTTCCTCCTTCAAGAGCCCCCGTACAGCCTCTAACGATCCATACTCATCATCATACGAATCCATCAAAGGCTTTACTCTCTTCTTTTCGTCCAAGAGATGCGCCTTCTGCTTCTTCGCCTCTTCCAGAACGGCCTTCCAGGGCTGAGCCTTGCAGGCCGAACAGCTGGGATTGAACGGATAGGTCTCGTATTCTTGAATGGTTTGACTCACGGCAGCCAATCCCCCCGTGATCTTCTTCCATTCGGCTTCCAGCAAAGGGTACTCCCGTTCCACTTTCTGCAGCAGCTCGATGCGCCGCTCAAAGGTAGACGCCGACTTACAGTTGGAAAGCTGTTCCTCGATCTTTGCTAAGGCAGCCCCTAGCTGTGCTACAGTAGATGTCCGATGGGGGGCTCCCTCGACTCGTTCTAGCAACAACCTATCCAGTGCCTTCTCGGCCTCCACGGCCTTTGAGCGAAGCTCCGTCAGATCAGGAACCTCCACCATTCCCGTAAATCCTAGACCCTTCCAGCCGAGTTCCCAGCTCTTCCATTCAGTCAGAACTCTCCTGCACCCCTCGAGAGTTAACGAGGCCTGAACCGTTCCTCCCTCCTTGAGCGCCGCTCGCTCCGCCTTCAAAGCCGGCAAGTGCGCCACATCCCTCTCCACTCCCAACGGTCGATCCACTTTCTCAACACGACCCCCTCCCTTCGACTCCAGAACAGCCTGTTCCTTCTTCAGCAACTCCAGATTCCCCGCAACACCTCCTACCAATTCCGCAAGTTCTGCCTCGTACTCATTTAGCCCTCGTTCAAAAGTCCGTGGGCTAAACGAGCTCCATCCGCCGTGCACCATCGAGATCTCCCCCTCCAGTTCCATCAAACGCCCCTCCAATCCGCTCACAATTCCTATCAGTTCCTCTTGGCTCTTGTCGCCCTTCTTGTGTTCTTTAATGCCCGCCAGATAGGAGCTCAGGAGCCCCGAGACAGATCCGTGGGCTTTGTACGCCTCTTTCAGCAGTCCCTCCAACTTCTGAACGGCATTCAGAGAGAAGACATTGTCAATGAGCTTCTTCTGTTCTCCCTTTTCTAATGCGAAGAAGTTGCAGTCCCCGTCTTGGGTCAGCATGCAGGAGGACAGGAAGGTGTTCTTGCTGCCGATATGACTGGCTAACCAGCCCTTGACAGCCAGAGACCCCTGCTTGACAATCTCATAGGATGGCAACGATCGTAGCGTCAGCACATCCTGGTGAATATTGTTCTTGCCCGTCATGATACGAAAGACACGCTCAATGCAATAATCCGATCCATTGCAGCCAAAGACAATTCGGGTGGACGCATTTGTGCCCACAGGGGTCTGGCTATTGATAATGGCCGTTGAATAGTTGGTGTTCTCACGGCTAGGAAAGCCCTCGCCAAAGAGCGCCAGACAGATAACCTCGAAGAAGTTCGACTTGCCATACCCGTTCTTGGCATTGAGAACGACCAGCTGTCCCTCGAGTTCTGAGAAGTTGAAATGGTTCTTGGCGCCATAGTTGAAGAGCCAGCTCCACTCGAGCTGCTTGAGAACAACGGAACCACAGCCGGTCTCCTTCACCTCCGCCTCCTTCTGAAAGGCCTCCACGAGCTTGTACACCTTGTCATTCAATGTCTGTACACCTGTAAGCACCGCCTCAGGAATCCCTGTTAAGGGAATGAGCAACTGATCGGGCTTTGTAAGCCAGGTGTGCCATGCTGTGTTCTTCTGCACGACGGGCTCCAAACAGTTCTGAAGAATATACTGCTTCCAGGTCTCGGGCGAATTGAGAGAGGCCAGATCGAACACTTCCGATCCCTCCTCTTCCTCCAAACCCTTGGCCTTCAGAACAGCCGGTGCATACATCTCGCAGATGCTCAGGACTTTTCGTCCATTGTCCTGGAGTCCTCGGCGGATCTCATCGAGCCGTTCTGCATCGCACTTGACGCCCTTGCCCAGAACACGCACCTGGAGGTACGTAGGGAACCAGGGCTCCTTTAGTGCCGATTCCAGAGGCATCAACGTGTCCTTCTGGAGAATGACCTGAGTTCCCTCCAACCCCACCTGAAGTTTGACCACTCCATACGGGTTGTGAATATGGTGTTCGGTGACCTCCCCCGCCTTCAAGTCCCAGTGGAGAAACCCATGGCCGAGCAAGGGCTCCCCGAAGTCCTGCTGCACCAGAGAACCCGGATACGCCCACGTCCCCTTCTGCACCTTGTAGGTATTCAGCTTGGTCGCATTGGGCGTCGATAGGCCATGGTACGCCACTTTGGTCGCTCGGTTCACCTGCTGCAGATGGATATCGCCCAGAAGCACCAGATCGTACTCATCGAACCACTCAAGCGGGTAGCCGTCCGCCGAGTCATACAGAGTCCCGTTCTGGAGCCTGGCTCTTGTAATGGAGCCATGAAAGAGTGCGATCCGATGCGTGACGTCTTCGGAAAAGTCCTTGACGGACGGAAACTTCGGCAGCTTCTTGGCGATCCCCGAGGTCGAGTTGGCCAACAGTGCATCCTGAATGGCCACCAAGCCGATCCCAATGTTCTCGATCTCGTAGCAGCCCGTCTCGTTGAAGTAGTGGAGATTGGGGATATTGTAGGCCGTTAAAGCCGAGATGAGATCCTTCTCCAGGGGCATGTCCTGGCGATAGTCATGATTGCCCCGGATCACCACGGTCGGCGCGCATTCCGACAAGCCCCGCAGCAGCTGCACGGCAATCTCAATTCCTGGGGGCCCAATCAGATGCTTGTTGTGGAACAAGTCCCCCGTCACCACTATCAGTGTTTCATGGGCTGGATAGGCTTTGATCTCTTCAAAGAGCTTTGCAAAGGCCGCCAAGTACTCCTGTTCTCGGCTCCGTTCGGAGTCGCCGACGCGGATATGGATATCCGAGATGTGAAGAATGTGATAAATGGGCATGTTGGTTCTTGAACTGGAGTATTCATTCAATTTTAGGCTTGTTCGGATCAACAGAAATTAAGTAGAAGGATATAGTAAGGAATGGCTCTTACAAAAGGAGCGAAGGGGTTCTGTCACGTGGATTGTGAATATGTAGATGATAAGGTAGGGTGGAAGTGTAACGAAAAGGCGATTGCATGTTATGATCAAAACCAGTATATCAATGTAGCACTCTACAATACTGGAAGTGATGCGACAAAAATTATTAATATTCCGCTACAAAACGGGGTTCAAATCAATAGGACAAAAAATCCGATTGAATTTACTAAAAATGGCACCGCTACAAAAGATTTAAACGATGACTCTATTTCAGGCGGATTATTGCCAAGTCAATATGCAATTACTGTATCATCAGATCGTAAATTGAATATCTTTCTGAAGACGGGTGGTACATTTAATACTAGTAAGCCACTGAGTAACAATGTGGATACAATGCGAGCAAAAGTAGTCGAGCTTGATAAAATAAAAGCTGCAATAACGGCGAAAGAGACTGAAATTGCCACACTGAATGCAACAATTTTAAGCTTGACGAGTGGAGGTACAGCCGATAAAGTTGCTGCAGCAACGGCCACAGCATCTCTTGCTGCAGCACAGGCTCAAGTTACAGGCTTACAGGCGGATGTTGCACGGCTTCAAGGGTTACATGATAGATGCAGAGAGGACTTGCGCAATATGACGGGACAAGCTAGCGAATGGTTTGGGCGTTACCAAGAACGAGAGAGATATATTATGAGATTGGAGCAACAGGCAGGAGCTGCAGCACAACAAGATCGGATTCACCAAATGGAACTTGCATATAATAGTCTAGAGAATCAGCGTGATGGATTACAAGAAGAATATGAATATTTACACACAAATTATTTAGAATTAAATCGTCACTTACAAACAGTATCAGAAGAGAGAGCACAGCTTGATAGTATTGTTCAAACTTTATCTGGGCGGATCCAGGGGTATGTTCGGGATATACACGATCTTACAGCTACGCTGCGTGCTGCAAAACTATCTGGTAGGCTAACGAGTGCGGATTTAACTATTAAAAAGAGTGAGCTTACTGAAATTACTCGATTAAAAGGGGATGCTGATCGTGAGTTAGCGAGAGTGACCGCATTAATTGCTAAGAAAGATGCTGATATACGCACTAATAATTTGCAACTGGAGGCTCTGCAAACACGAGTCGCTGCAGCTGAAGAAGGAACTAGAACTGCGGAAGCACGTATACGTGAACACGTAGCAGAGATTAAGAGAATCAATGCAGATTCTGCTGCGGCTGCTGAAAGAGCAGCAGCTGCTGTAGCAGCGGCAAGAGCAGAAGCAGATGCAGCAACAGCTGCGGCAGCTTCTGCAAGGGCAGACGCTGCTACTGCAAGAGAAACAGCTGCAAGGGATGCAGCCGCTGCAGAAGCGGCAAGAGCGGCGGCTGCATCCAGCAGTGCTAATGCGGCTCGGGCAAGTGCAGCTGAAGCAGCTGCAGATGCCTCTGCTGCAGCTGCAACTTCTGCAGCTGCAGCTGCGAGTGGTGCACGTGCAGCAGCTGAAGCTGCTCTTGCCGCCGCACAAGAAAGAATAGGTGATGCTGAAACTGCAGCTCGTCTAGCTGCAGCTGCAGCTGAAGCTGCAGCACGAACAAGTGAAGCACAGGCAGCAGAATCTGCTGCGGCTCATGCAGCAGTGAGCGCAAGAGCGGACGCTGCTGCTGCAAGAGCTGCTGAAGCAGAAGCAACAGTTATGAGTCTTAGAGGTGAATTAGAAGGGCTTCATCGTACTACAGATCCATTGCCTGCTAGAATAGACGAGCTTGAACGTCAACTTACTGCGGCAGAAAGAGAGAGAGATGCGTGTAGGGCAACATTGGCAGATGTACAAGCACGTTTAGCTCAAGCTGCTTCTGCAAGATCTGAGGCTGATGCAGTGGCTCGTGCGTTATCTGCAGAACTAGCAGCATCTAGATCAGAGGTCGCTGCTATAAAAGCTCAACGAGTTGAAGATGTGCGTAAATTTAGAGCCGACAAAAAAGCATTAGAGGACGAGAAAAAAAAATATGCTGCAAATGCAGTAGCAGCAGAAGGAAAACAACATGAAGCAGAATTTCTAAATAGAAAAATGCATCGAGAAGCATTAGAGGCTGCCAGAGAAGCAGAAGAGGCCGCTTCTGCTGCACACGAGAGAGTAGCTAATGCCGAACGACAAAAAGTTAATGCAGAAGAACGAGCAGCGGCTGCAGCTGCATCTATTGTTACAGCACAAGCCGCTGCAAGTGCAGCAGGAGAAAGGGCTTCTGCGGCAGAAGCTGCAGCACGAGCAGCTAGTGAAGAACGCGACAGAGCAAGTGCTGCCGCATCTGCTGCCGCAGCATCTGCGACAGATATACAGCAGCGCTATAATGCATTAGAAGGTGAATCGCGCCGTGCACAGGAAGAACTTAAAACTGCTGCGAGAGAGTCTAACGCAGCACGAAGTGCAGTTGCTGAAGATGCAGCGAGGCGGATAGCTGGTGAAACTGATGCCAAACAAAGAATAATAGCTGATCTTGAAGAGATGCGAAAAGAATTAGATCAGGCAAATGAAATAGGGAGGTTGGCAAGAATGGAGGCAGCCGCAGCTGAAAGTAGAGCAACTGATCGAGAGCGAGCTCGGGAAGAAGCAGTAAGAATGATGGAAGCAGCCGCGGCAAGGGCATCTGCTACTGAAGCAAGAGCAGCGGCAGCAGACGCTGCTAAAGCTTCAGCCTATGCACTAGCTTCTACAGCTGTTGCAGCACAAGAAAGATTTGCTCAAGAAACAGCCGATGCAAACGAAGCTCGTGATGCAGCACTTGAAAAAGCGGCTGCAAGTGCAGGAGAAGCAGAAAGGGCTGTTGCTGCCGCAGCTGTCTCTGCTGCTGCGGCAGCAGCAGCATTAGAAAGAGCATCCGCGTCAAATGCAGCTGCGGCTAGCGCTGGTGCTGCGGCAGCCGCAGCTAGCAGTGAAGCTGCAGAAGCGACCCGTTTACAAGGTGTGTCTGCTGCTGCATTAGCCGCAGCGACTGAACGCCTTACTGCTGCTGAACGAGATGCAGCTTATCTTCAAAAATTTGCAGATAATCTACCAAGTTTGAAAAAAACTGCAACAGCGGCGGCAGAAGGGAGACTTGCAGGTGCTATGGATGATGCGGCTGCCCGTATACGCGCCGCAAATAGTCAAAGAAATGCTTCTAGCCGTAATGCAAACGCTGCTAGAGCTGCTGCTGCGGCAGCAGCTGCGCAACTTGGAGCTGTGCAGGACTCTGCTCGCAGGTTAGCATCTGAATTAGAGGCTGCTAAAGTTGCCATAGCAGCAGCAGAAGGCATGGCTAGAGATGTACGCGCAGAGAAAGAAGCGCTATTAGCTCGCACTAATGCGAATGCAAGAGAAAAAAACAGTAGACTTGCAACATCTAGTGCTGCATTGGAAGCATTGCGATTAGCTCATGAAGCAGAGAAAGCAAGACTAGGAGAGTTATTAAAGGTATGTAATGAAGAGAAACAGGAACAGGCAGTTACAATTGAAGCATGTAGTCAAAAAAATAGAGTATTAACAGCTGCTAAGGAAGGTGCGGATGCACGAGCGATGGAAGCACAGGCAGCTGCAGCAGCCGCAGAAGCACGAGCAGCTACTGCAGAAGCGCAGATAGCTGCTGCAGAAGAACGGGCTGCTGCAGCTTCTGCTGCGACAGCTAGAACAGTGGCAGAAAAAACTGCAAATGTACAGAAAGCTGAAGCCGCAGCAGCTGAGGCTAAAGCAGCAATCGAGCGAGCAAGCGCGGCTGCGATTGAAAGTGCTCAAGCAGCTGCCGCTAGTAATCTTGCTGCAGCGGAAGGGAGATGGGCTGGAGAGAAGGAAGCGTTAGAGGATAGAGCTAAAAGAGCGGAGGATGCTATGAATCTAGTAAGGTTTGGCCATGAGAGAGCAATTGCAGAAAAAGAGGCTGCACTAAGAGTGTGTGCAGAAGAATTAAGACGATTGCAAGCCGATAATATACCAAAAGATAATAGGTTAAGAGCTGTAGAAGCAGAATTAATACAATTGCGTACAAAGGGAGCAGCGGAAGCAGCTAGAATAGATCAAATAACTGGAGAAAATGCGGCAAAACTAGCTGAAGTGAATAAGACTGTAGAGGAGTTTGCTGCTTCTAATAAAGCTTTGCGTTACAGTAATGAACAGTATGTTGCAAATCAAGTAATATTAGAAGACAAAATTAAAGAGGATACTAAGAAGTTAGTTATGATGAATGGCCAAATACAGGCTATATTACGCGCAATAGCGGCAGCATCAGATGCAAGTATAGATCTTTCTACACTTTCTGGGGGTGATACTGCAAGTGCTATTGGTAGCATAGTAGGAGTTTTAAGTGCAAAAATTGCTGCTCTTAAAAGAGCAGGTGAAGCTGCTGCTGGAGCAGCTTCACCACCTGCTGCCGCTGGAGCAGGAGCAGCTTCACCACCTGCTGCCGCTGGAGCAGGTGTATGTCCGCCATCTCACGCAACAGCTATGCTTTCATCTTTACAAGGACTTGCTCGTTCTGTTAATTTAAAATTTAAACAAGATAATGGCACTGAAATACCTATAGAATCTATAGATGCACTAATTCTTCTACAGCAGCTCATACCTGTACTTGCACGAATTATAGAAAAAGGGAAACCCGTTCATTATGTTGCTCATTCTGCAAAAGCATCACGAGGATACGGAGCTGGCATCGGTGCTTATAGTGAACCCGTAACAAATGCGTATCCTGAATCAACTGTCGTATTAAGGCGACGTGGAGGCGGAAATATAACACTTAGAAAATTAAGGCGAACAAATAAAACTATAATAAATCCAAAGGCCAGAGATAGAGAGAGCGCTAAAAGATGAAAGTCTAAATGAAGTAAATTTTGCAAACACAGTTCTGAAGAATCTTTAAGAATATCCGCTATTTCTGAAGAACCTATGGTAGAAGATTAAGAATAATAAATACTACCAAGGATAAAAGAAAGAAACAAAGTAAAAGTCAAGACAAACTAATTTGGTAGAAATCTAGTTCTTAAGACCCCCCCAAGAACCCCACAAGAACCCCCCAAGAACCTCTTATAGGTTACAGTACATCTAGATACTCCAAGACCGTAATATAAGGGGATATAAAAGAACGCTCAAGAACAAAAAGTAAACCAAAAGGGATTGGAAAGTCAATACAAAAAGGATTTGGAGCAAATGCAGTTCCTGAGAACGATTCAAGAACGCCCCGCGTCCCGCGTCTCTAGTTCTGAAATGAAACTGGTGCAGTAGATAACGGTAGTAAAAGGTGAAACTATAGAAAGGTGATGGTTAAGGGGTATTCAAGAACGATTAGAGAACAGAAAAGTAAAAGTAAGAGGTA
>Ga0114962_10000990_pt1 | contig 24639 bp, 25 predicted proteins | sample C_130820_MF_Meta_FD_87017 | JGI IMG/M metagenome (GOLD analysis project Ga0114962, IMG submission 87017) | Freshwater microbial communities from Lake Croche, Canada to study carbon cycling - C_130820_MF_MetaG | ecosystem: Environmental > Aquatic > Freshwater > Lake | place: Lake Croche, Canada... | reverse complement strand
TATTCATACAGTTATCATGCGCCATGGCCAAAGACAAAACCCATTACAGCTGCACCGAGTGCGGCGGCACCAGCCCCAAGTGGCTGGGCAAATGCCCGCATTGCGAGGCTTGGAACACCTTGGTCGAAGCGGTGTCGGCGCCCGACGGCATGGCGAAAAACCGCTTCGCCCCCCGTGCCGGTTTGGCACCCGCCTCTGCGGTTACCGCGCTGTCAGACATCGAGGCACAAGACGTGGACCGCACCCCCACCGGCCAAGACGAGTTGGACAGGGTGCTCGGCGGGGGCATGGTCGAGGGCGGGGTGGTGCTGATTGGTGGCGACCCGGGCATTGGCAAATCCACTTTGTTGTTGCAGGCCTTGGACGGCTTGCAGCGCAGCGGCCAAAACACCTTGTACGTCACCGGCGAAGAGTCGGGCGCGCAAGTCGCATTGCGGGCGCGCCGCTTGGGGCTGGACCACAGCCGTGTGCAAGTGCTGGCCGAAACCCAGCTCGAAAAAATCATCGCCACGCTGCAAGCGCAGTCGCCGCACATCGCCGTCATCGACTCCATTCAAACCGTTTATTCAGACCAACTCACCAGTGCGCCAGGGTCTGTGGCACAGGTGCGCGAATGCGCCGCCCACCTCACCCGCTTGGCCAAGGCCAGTGGCATTGCCATTGTGTTGGTCGGCCATGTCACCAAAGAAGGCGCTTTGGCAGGTCCGCGGGTGCTCGAGCACATGGTCGACACGGTGCTGTACTTTGAGGGCGACACCCACAGCAGTTTTCGCTTGGTACGGGCCATCAAAAACCGCTTTGGCGCGGTCAATGAAATTGGCGTTTTCGCCATGACCGAAAAAGGCTTGAAGGGGGTCAGCAACCCCAGCGCCATTTTTCTCAGCCAACACGCCGAACCAGTGCCCGGCAGTTGCGTCATGGTCACATTAGAGGGCACGCGCCCTTTGTTGGTGGAAATCCAAGCGCTGGTCGACAGCGGCGGCCCCAGCCCCCGCCGCTTGAGTGTGGGTTTGGACCGCGATCGGCTGGCCATGCTGTTGGCGGTGTTGCACCGCCATGCCGGCGTGGCTTGCATGGACCAAGACGTGTTTGTCAACGCCGTGGGCGGGGTGCGCATCAGCGAACCCGCTGCCGACTTGGCGGTGCTGCTGTCCATCACCTCGAGCTTGCGCGGCAAGCCCCTGCCCAAGGGCTTCATCGCTTTTGGCGAGGTCGGCTTGGCCGGCGAAGTGCGGCCCGCACCCCGTGGCCAAGAGCGCCTGAAAGAAGCCGCCAAGCTGGGCTTTAGCGTGGCCGTCATCCCCAAGGCCAATGCGCCCAAAAAACCCATCGAAGGCATGACGGTGCACGCGGTCGAGCGGGTCGAAGAGGCCATGGCGGTGGTGCGCGGTTTGGTTTGAAGTCGGCTCAAAACGTACTTTTGTTGCGCTACCGCAAGGTCTTTGGGGGCGGCTCCCATTACAACTCTCCTGTCATCAAGGAGAAGTTGCGATGCAAACCCTGTCAAAGTGGGTGTTTATCTGTATGAGCCTGCTGTGGGCTGCCTTTGGCCACGCCCAGCGTGTGGTGCCGGTGCCTGCCCTCACCGCCTACCAGCAAGAGTGCTCGGTGTGTCACTTTGCCTAGCCGCCTGGCCTTTTGCCAGCCGAGTCTTGGAAGAGCATCACAGACAGCTTGCCCAAACACTTTTCTTCCCAAGTCCTGCTCAACAGCGACACCCAAAGCTTGATTGCCAACTGGTTGCAAGCGAATGCCATCAACCCCGATTGGGTTGGTACGAAAATCCCGCCTGACAACCGCATCACCCAAGCTGACTGGTGGCAACAAATTCACAAGCCCAGCAAAAAACTCACCGCTAAAGTTTGGAAAAATCCTTATATCAAAAGCGCCTCTAACTGCGCTGCTTGCCACCGTGGCGCACCCAATGGCCAATACAGTGCCAAAACCGTGTTGATACCCTCATGAATCCCACAGACACAGACCTCACCACAAACACAGCCACCGTCAAGGTCTGGGATTGGCCAGTTCGGGTATTCCATTGGACGTTGGCGGCCAGCGTCATAGGCGCATTTGTCACCGGCGAGAGCGAAGATTTTGAGCGCTTGCACCAGACCTTGGGTTGGGTGGCGGCAGGCTTGATTGGTTTTCGCGTGGTTTGGGGCTTGGTCGGCACACGCTATGCGCGGTTTACCGAATTTGTACGCCCACCAAAAGCAGTTTGGGCTTATGTAAAGAGTTTGCGCAGCGACCAGCCGCAGCATTTCGTAGGCCACAACCCAGTGGGTGCTGTGGCCGTCATTGTGCTCATGGGCTTGACCGCGTTGAGCGTCTACACGGGCTGGCTGGCCTTGGCAGGTAATGCGGCTGAATGGGTTGAAGAGGCGCATGAAATAGCGGCCAACACCTTGATCACCTTGGTCTTGGTGCATGTGATTGGCGTGCTGTGGAGCAGTCGAACCCATGGCGAAAACTTGCTCAAAGCCATGCTGACAGGGCGCAAAACCGCGCCAAGCGAGGCGGGGATACAGCTTAACTGGGGTCTGCTGGGATTGGCCATGTTCCTGGCGGTGGCTTGGTTTATGTTTCGCGAACTCTGGGGCTGAAATTTAGGTCAAAATCCCCGCCATGAATTGGCGAAACATTGCGGTGGTCTTGGGCTTGGCAGTCTTGCTGTTTGGCTCGTTTCGCGCTTTTGGTTGGTGGGGGTTTTCGCTGGTCTCTAGCGGCATTGTGTTTTGGTTGCTGCAACTGTCTACCCGCTTGATGCAAACCATGGAGCGAGCCGCTGACCAACCGGTGGGCACAGTTGCCAATGCGGTCATGTTCCACGCCCAGTTGCACCATGGACTGCGTTTGCTCAATGTCATTGGGCTGGCGGCCAGCCTTGGTCAGCGCATCTCAAACGAAGACAAAAACACCGATGTTTTTGAGTGGCGAGACACGGGCGGTGACAGCGTGCAGTGCCGATTTGACGAGGGCCGCTTGCAGCACTGGTCCTTGTTGCGTGCAAACGCTGATTCCGCAGCGCAGGATGCAACGTAAAATCTCTCCCCTGACACCAGCAGACCCCGATTAAAGGAAACCCATGAGCGCCCTGCCCCCTCCCATGCATGACCGTGACGGCAAAATCTGGATGGATGGCGAGCTGGTCGATTGGCGTGACGCCAAAATCCATGTCCTCTCCCACACCTTGCACTACGGTTGCGGCGCATTTGAAGGTGTGCGGGCCTATGACACCGAACAGGGCACAGCCATCTTCCGTTTGCAAGAGCACACCGAGCGACTCTTCAACAGCGCCAAAATTTTGCGCATGAAAATTCCTTTCAGCCAAGAAGAGGTCAATGAAGTTCAGTGCACGGTGGTGCGCGAAAACAAGCTCAAAAGCGGCTACATCCGACCCTTGACTTGGATCGGTTCGCAAAAACTCGGCGTATCCCCCAAGGGCAACCAAATTCACCTCATGGTGGCGGCTTGGACTTGGGGCGCTTACCTTGGCGAGGACGGTATGAAGCGCGGCATCCGTGTGAAAACCAGCAGCTACACACGCCACCATGTGAACATCACCATGACCCAGGCCAAGGCGGTGAGCAACTACACCAACTCCATTTTGGCCAACATGGAAGCGCTGGACGACGGCTACGACGAAGCCTTGCTGCTTGACGCCAGCGGCTTTGTGTCGGAAGGTGCAGGTGAAAATCTGTTCGTCGTCAAGGGTGGCGTGATTTACACCCCCGATTTGTCGGCAGGCGCCTTGAACGGCATCACCCGCAACACGGTGTTTCACATCGCCAAAGACCTGGGACTGGAGATTGTGCAAAAACGCATCACCCGCGACGAGGTCTACATTGCCGACGAAGCGTTTTTCACCGGCACGGCAGCCGAGGTCACGCCCATTCGCGAGTTGGATCGTATTGAGATTGGCGCGGGCAGCCGCGGCCCCATCACCGAAAAAATCCAAAGTGCATTTTTCGATATCGTCAATGGCCGCAACGCCAAGTATGCGCATTGGCTGACCAAGGTCTGAGATGCAAAAAACGGTTGAATTGTTGGCGAAAGACCTCAATGGCCATGGCGGCGTTTTTTGCCCCAGCCCACTGGCAGATATGAAACTATGGAACAGCCACCCCAAAGTGTTTTTGGATGTGGCGCGTACCGGCCACGCCAAATGCCCCTATTGCAGCACCACGTACCAACTTAAAGCGGGCGAGCATGTCGCCGCGCATTAATTAATTGGGATCTGACCCCGATTATTTATGACAGCCAGCTTGGTGATTGCGCCGCAGTGGATAGGCGACGCGGTGATGACAGAACCGCTGTTACGGGTGCTGGCCCAGCGCGGCGAAACCCTGACGGTGGCGGCCATGCCCTGGGTGGCGCCGATTTTTCGCGCCATGCCGCAAGTGGCCGAGGTCATCGAACTGCCATTTGCGCGCGGTGCGTTGCAATGGTGGGGGCGAAGACGTTTCGCCCAAGCATGGCGTGGTCGCTTTGGCCGCGCTTATGTCTGCCCCAATTCGTGGAAAAGCGCTTTGTTGCCTTGGTTTGCCCACATACCTGAGCGGCTGGGCTACCTTGGCGAAGCGCGTTACGGTTTGCTGCAGCAGCATTTGCCCAACCCCGACAAAGCCCTTCGCGGCGCCATGGTGGCGCATTACCTCGCCTTGGCGCAAGACGGCAACGACCACACACTGCAGCCCAAGCTGGATTTGTCTTTAGACATTTTGAAAAGCAGTTTGCTGCACTTCGATTTGAAGTTGGGTGCTTATGTGGTGTTTGCGCCCGGCGCGGAATATGGCTTGGCCAAACGCTGGCCGGCAGCTTACTTTGCTGAAATCGGGGCACGTACCGACTTGCCCGTGGTGTTGCTTGGCTCGGCCAAAGAAGCCGCTTTGTGCGAGGACATCGCCAACCGGATCAACCAAGAGCGGCCTCAAAGAGCGCGTCACTTGGCGGGCCAGACGAACTTGAGCCAAGCCATGGCCTTGATCGCTTCTTCGCAAGCCATGCTCAGCAACGACTCCGGCCTCATGCATGTGGCCGCCGCCATGGGTGTGCCGCAGGTGGCGGTGTATGGCTCATCCAGCCCTTTGCATACCCCGCCGTTGAGCGACAAGGCCGTGGTGGTGTGGCTCAAAAACGAAGCCAGCTACCAACCCCCTCTGGACTGCGCGCCTTGTTTCGAGCGGGTTTGCCCCTTGGGCCACACCCGCTGCTTGCACGACCTCAGCCCAGACATGGTTGAGCAAGCTTGGCGCGAGGTGGTCAGGGGTTGACGTCGATCAATTCACCAGCAGAGCTGGACAGGGGAATGGGCAGCCCTTGAGCTCGCAAATCTTGCAGGTGCAGATCAATCGCTTCGTGGATCAGGCGACTAACTTCTTCAGGACTGGTGGCTGTTGCCACGCAGCCAGGCAGATCAGGCACATACGCACCATAGCTTTGGGCACTTTTTTCAAAAACCACAAGGTATTTCATCAAAAATCACCTTTTCAATGGGGCTTGTTTGAGCACACTTTGAAGTGTGGCGGGAGGCAACTCTACACTCGCTTTGCCCGCAATGGTCACCGTACCTGTTTTGGTGGGGTGATGGAATTGACGTTGACTGCCTTTTTGTCGAACCAAATACCATCCATCTTCACGCAGGATTTTAAGTAGTTCTTTTACTTTGATGGGCATCTGGCCATACTAGGCAGATGCGATCTTTTTGTATGTGAAGCAGCCACTAGCCAAGAGGTGATGTATTCACCTAAAGTTAAATTAGCTTAGGCTTCTTCAACAAGAAACAGCCTAAAGAGCGGCGACACTGAACGACCTTGGTGACCATGATCCGCACCTGCAGGAATAAAGATGGCTGTACCTTCTGGGTCGCGAACCACATCACCTTTAAAGTCAATTTCAAGTTCACCACTCAATACAACGCCGATATGACCTTTTTCGCACCAGTGAGGTTCAACAAATTCATTGGTGAACTCGACCAGACGCGGTATTTTCCCATCACAAGAAAATGATTTAAATCGAGCGCCTTGCATTGGCGACTGCCATAGCAACTCGTCAAAATTCACGGCCAACATATCTGCTCCTTTTCACCAGAAGACTAACTTGATTTTCGTAAACCCAACACCACCACCACACTCACCACCAGCAAGGCACCGCCCACTTGCACCCAAGCCACTTGTTGGTCTAACACCGCCCAACCCAGCCCCAAAGCAAACACCGGTTCCACATTCATGATGGCCGAATTGGCCGCCACGCCAAGTTTAGGCAAGACAGTGAACATGATGGTGAAGGCCGTGCCGTACAGCAAAGTGAGCAGCCCCAAGCCTTGCCATCCCAGGTCGGTTTGAGGCCAGTGGGGGCCGCCGTTCAAACCGATCACTGCCATGGCCACGCTGCCGGCCAACAGCAAGCTGAAAAATGTACGCACCCGACCATCCAAGCCAGCGGTTTCATGTTGGGTGCCCACCAACGCCAAGCCGAAACTGCAAGCCGCTGCCAGCGCAAAGCCCACACCTTCACCGATCTGCGCCCACTGCGCTTGTGCGCCCAGCCCCGAGGCCGCGCCCAGCACGTCCAGCGCGATGGCCAGTCCGAGCAAGATGAGGGGCATGGCCAACAAGACGCTGCGTTGCGGCGTGCGCCGGTAAATCAGCCTGTCCCACAGCGCCGTCCACAGCGGATAGGTGTTGAAAGCCAGCAAAGCCAAAGCCACCGGCAAACGTGCCACCGCGGCATACAGGCATTGGCTTTGCACACCAATCATCAAGCCCACGAACAACAGGCCACGACCTTGTTGGCGGTTAAAGCGCCAAGGCACCCGCGCCAGCACCATCAGCAGCGCAACGATGGTGGCGGTCACCCAGCTGCGCGTGGCCACACCCGTGGCCACGTCCAAGCCGCTGTTGAAAGCCAGCCGGGCGGCGATGTGGTTGGAGGCCATCATCAAAGCGATCAGCAACAGCGTGAAGAAGGCTTTCAGGCTTAAAGCACGGGAAGAGGTCATGGCCCAGAGCATAAACGGCTTGGCTATGATGGCGGGTTGCCCTCGCTAAAGACCCACCAGCCGTGAATTCGCCCACCGACGCACATTATTTGGGCCACCATTTGGGTGGACGGGGAGCTTTTGGCCAAATCAGTGTGCGCGGCGCCCGCACCCATAACCTGAAAAACATCGACGTCGACATACCGCGTAACCAGTTGGTGGTCATCACCGGCTTATCGGGCTCAGGAAAATCCAGCTTGGCTTTTGACACCTTGTATGCCGAGGGACAGCGCCGCTATGTGGAAAGTTTGTCGGCCTATGCGCGGCAGTTTTTGCAGCGCATGGACAAGCCCGATGTGGACCTGATCGAAGGCCTGTCGCCCGCCATTGCCATCGAGCAAAAAGCCACCAGCCATAACCCGCGCTCGACGGTCGGCACCGTCACGGAAATCCACGACTACCTGCGCTTGTTGTTTGCAAGAGCGGGCACACCGCATTGCCCACAGCACGGTGTGCCGCTGCAGTCATCGAGCGTAGCGCAAATGGTCGACGCTGTTTTGGCCATGCCAGAGGAGCGCCGCATCATGCTCCTGGCGCCGGTGGCACGTGAGCGCAAAGGTGAATTTGCCGATGTCTTCACCCAAATGCAGGCGCAGGGCTTTGTGCGCTTTCGCATCGACGGCCAAGTGGTGGAACTGGCCGACTTACCCGCCTTAGAGAGAAAAGAAAAACACGACATCGACGTGGTGGTGGACCGCTTGAAAGTGCGCCCCGATATGGCCACACGCTTGGCCGAAAGCTTTGAAACCGCTTTGCGCTTGGCCGATGGCCGCGCGGTGGTGTTGGACATGGACAGCGGCACCGAGCACGCTTTCAATGCCCGCTTTGCCTGCCCGCAATGCAACTATGCGATAGGCGAACTCGAGCCCAGATTGTTTTCGTTCAATTCACCCATGGGCGCTTGCCCCGCCTGCGAGGGTTTGGGCGAGCAAACGTTTTTTGATCCTGCACGTATCGTGGCGTTTCCCAGCTTGAGTTTGGAGAGTGGCGCCATCAAGGGTTGGGACAAGCGCAATGCCTATTACTTCGCCATGCTGCAAAGCTTGGCCAAGCACTATGGCTTTGATTTGGAAACGCCCTTTGAAAACCTCAGCGACCAAGTGCAGCAAGTGGTGTTGTTTGGCTCGGGGGAGGAAGAAATCAAGTTCAGCTATGTGCTGGAGTCGGGCGCCAAGGCAGGGCGCAAAACCACCAAGCTGCACGCCTTTGAAGGCATCGTGCCCAACATGACGCGCCGCTACCACGACACCGATTCGGCGCTGGTGCGCGAGGAGTTGTCGCGCTACCGCGGCCACCGCCCGTGCTTGGACTGCCACGGCACCCGGTTGCGCACCGAAGCTCGCCATGTCCGCTTGGGTGAGGGTACGCAAGCCCGCACTTTGCATGATGTGAGCCACATCACCTTGTCTGAATGTCAGGCGTATTTTCAAGGTTTGAAGTTACAAGGCAACAAAGCCGATATTGGCGAGAAGGTGATTCGTGAAATTGCCAACCGTTTGAAGTTCTTGAACGATGTGGGCCTGACCTACCTCAGCCTCTCGCGCAGCGCCGACACCTTGTCGGGCGGCGAGGCGCAGCGCATCCGCTTGGCCTCGCAAATCGGCTCGGGCCTGACCGGCGTCATGTACGTGCTCGACGAGCCCAGCATCGGTTTACACCAACGCGACAACGACCGCCTCATCGACACCTTGAAGCACTTGCGCGACATTGGCAACAGCGTCTTGGTGGTCGAACACGACGAGGACATGATCCGCGCGGCTGACCACTGCATTGACATGGGACCCGGCGCCGGTGTGCATGGCGGTCGTGTGATGGCACAGGGCACGGCGGCCGACATCGAGGCCAACCCCGCGTCGCTGACGGGGCGCTATATGTCGGGCGCCATGCGCATAGCGGTGCCGACAAAGCGCCGTCCTTGGTTGGTGCAGCACAGCCGAAGTGTGACCGCGGCCGCACCGGCGACCAATGTGTTTGGCAGCCTGCCCGACACCGTGGTGCACAGCGCAGCCAAGCAGTCCATCACCGTCGTGGGTGCCAGCGGCCACAACCTGCAAAACGTCACGGTGGCGTTCCCCGTGGGCTTGCTCACCTGCGTCACCGGCGTGTCCGGTTCGGGCAAATCCACGTTGGTGAATGACACCTTGTATGCGGCTGCGGCCAAGCAAATTCACCGCGCCCACGAAGAACCGGCGGCGCATGAAGACATGCTGGGCTTGTATAACTTTGACAAAGTCATCAATGTGGACCAGTCGCCGATTGGTCGCACACCGCGTTCCAACCCTGCCACCTACACCGGCTTGTTTACCCCTTTGCGCGAGTTGCTGTCGGAGGTGCCCATGGCGCGTGAGCGCGGCTATGGCGCAGGACGGTTTTCGTTCAATGTGGCGGGCGGGCGATGCGAGGCCTGCCAAGGCGATGGCATGGTGAAAGTGGAGATGCATTTTTTGCCTGATGTCTATGTGCCATGTGATGTCTGCCACGGCCAGCGCTACAACCGCGAGACTTTGGAGGTGCTTTACAAAGGTCACAACATCGCACAAATTTTGCACATGACGGTGGAAGACGCCTTGGCTTTTTTGGGCGCGGTGCCAGCCTTGGCGCGCAAGTTGCAAACCTTGATGGACGTGGGCTTGGGCTATATCCGCTTGGGCCAAGCCGCCACCACGCTCAGCGGGGGCGAGGCGCAACGGGTGAAGTTGGCGCTGGAGCTGTCACGCCGAGACACGGGCCGCACCTTGTACATCTTGGACGAGCCGACCACCGGCTTGCATTTCGCTGATATTGATTTGTTGCTCAAGGTGCTGCATCAGCTCGTCGATGCGGGCAACACCATCGTGGTGATTGAACACAATTTGGATGTCATCAAAACCGCCGACTGGGTCATTGACATGGGGCCCGAGGGCGGCAGCGGCGGCGGCCAAGTGGTAGCGGTTGGCACCCCCGAAGAGGTGGCCGCCCATGCGCACAGCATGACAGGGCGTTATTTGCGGCGCTTGCTCAATTAAGCGGTGACGGCTTCTTGCGCTGTCGCGGTTTGGTGCAGCTTGCAGACCTCTAAAAAAGCCACATTGATGGTGTCAATAACCGCCATCGCGCTGGCGGTAGGTATCAAAAACTTGGTCCGACGGTTGCCCCCAAAGTGGGCCATCTCGATCATGCCGGCAGCCAACAAGTCGTTGATCTTGCGATGGTTCTTGGGCAGGTGAGCCAATGCGGCGAATGTGCATCGCCTGAGACACATTCAAGGGCTCGTCGCTTTGGTGGGCAACAATGACTGCGGTTAGCAAAAGTTTGACATCGTTATCGGGTAAATCTGAGCAAAGCGTTTCATCGATTTGGTTCACGCTGGCTAAAAAGCGCACAAGCAATTCTCTTTTTTTCATACGACCTGTAAATAGCGACCGTCAGAAGATACTGGAAATTAAAAATCGATGTAATGTCCTATGTCAAAAATACGGTTTTAACGACAAGCTTTATGAATTATTGAAATATGCTCAAAAATAAATTGTTATCCGTCTGTGCGCAATTGTTGACGCAGGCTTTGTGCGACAGCACGGGCGGCCAGCGCATGGTTCGGGCCTGAGGACGCATACAAAACCGCCCGCGAGGCGTTGACGATGATGGGGCCGCTGCTGCGCCAGCCAGCTTTGACAGTGGCGTGTGCATCGCCGCCTTGGGTGCCCACACCAGGAATCAATAAAGGCAAGTTCGGTGCGATAGCGCGCACACGGGCGATCTCCTCGGGGTAGGTAGCACCCACGACCAAACCGAGTTGACCATTGAGGTTCCAAGGACCTTGGGCTAAATGCGCAATATGCTCGTAAAGCAAAGGTTGGCCCGCCACGCTGGCCAAGCGCTGGTTTTGTAAATCATCTCCGCCAGGGTTGGAGGTGCGGCACAGCAAAAAAGCGCCCTTGCCGTGGTACTTCAAATAGGGCGCCACCGAATCCCATCCCATGAAAGGCGACAGCGTCACCGCGTCTGCGCCATAGCGCTCGAAAGCCTCCAAGGCGTACTGCTCAGCGGTGCTGCCAATGTCGCCGCGTTTGGCGTCCAAGATGATGGGCACCTGCGGTGCAGTGCGGCGTATGTGGGTGATGAGTTGCTCTAACTGTGCCTCGGCACGGTGGGCTGCGAAGTAGGCGATTTGCGGTTTAAAAGCGCACACCAGGTCGTGGGTGGCGTCAACAACATGGGCGCAAAAATCAAAAATAGCGCTGGGCCCTTGCCCCACAGTGGCAGGAAATTGGCGAGGATCAGGGTCCAAGCCTACGCACAGCAAAGACTGTTGCGTGGCTTGAACCGCGGCGAGTTGTTCCATGAAAGTCATACCCCATTGTAGAAAGGGCCAAGCCAGTAGCATTGCCCCATGCCTAAACTCTCACGCCAACACCTGCTGATGCTTGTTTTCCTGACCTTGGTGTGGGGCAGCAACTGGCCGGTCATGAAGATGGGCGTGAGCGGCTACCCGCCCCTGACGTTTCGCACCTGGAGTTTGTTGTTTGGCTGGCCGGTCCTGGGCTTGGTGTTGTGGCGTTTGAAAGTGCCCTTCACCGTGCCGCGTACGCAATGGCGCGAGCTGTTCACATTGGCCTTTTTCAATATGTTCATGTGGTACGGCTTGGTCATCGTCGCCTTGGCCTCGCTATCGAGTGGGCGTGCCGCCATCTTGGGCTACACCATGCCGATTTTTTCAGCCGTGTGGGGGGTGTTGTTATTTCATACGCCGCTGCGCTTGCGTGGCTGGTTGGGCGTGGCCAGTGCAGCGCTGGCTGCCTTGCTGCTGCTGTGGCACGAGGTGAGCGTGCTCAGTGGCCATCCCTTGGGCGTGTTGCTGATCTTGGTGGCTGCGGCGTCGTGGGGCTACGGCACGCAGCGCATGCGCCACACCACGGCGACGGTGGCCACCCTCACCTTGGCGTTTTGGATGACGGGCCTAACCACCGTGGTGATGTGCTGCTTGTCGGGGTTGTTCGAGCCCTTCCCATGGGCCATGCCCAGCGAGCGGGGGTGGTGGGCGATTGGCTACAACGCCATTGGCGTGTTTGGTTTTGCACAACCGGCTTGGTTGATTTTGGCAAGAAATTTACCGCCGCTGGCTTCTACCTTGAGCGTGATGTTCATCCCCGTGCTGGGCGCTTTCAGCGGTGCGTGGTGGCTGGGTGAGCAGTTGCACTGGCAAGACCTCGCGGCGGTCTTGCTGATTGTGTTGGCGATCGCCTCGGTGTTATGGCCGGCGCGTGAGGCTGTGCGCCAGGCATAAATCGGCCCACGCCTTGGCTTTGTCAAGCGGTGTGTGCAGCAGTGACCTGGGGTGGTAAGTCACGATCACAGGGGTGTCGGCAAAGCGGTACACCTGACCGCGCAATTTACCCAGCGGTTGCACGGCAATGTCGGGGGCATGGGCCGACAACACGCTTTGCACCGCCCACCGCCCCATGGCCACGATCACTTGGGGCTGGCGCAAGCCCACTTGACGGGCCAAGAAGGCGCGACATTGCTGCAACTCCTGCGGCTGCGGATTGCGCTGGTCAGGCACGCGGCATTTGAGCACGGGGACCACGCTCACTTGCGAGGGCTCCCATGCCAAACCCAGCGCTTGCAGCATGGCCTCGAACAACTCGCCCTCGCTGTGAAGCAACAGCTGACCCGCGCTTTCCTCTTCGGTGTTAGGGGGGTCGGTGATGAACAGCCATGGCGTCTGCGTCGTTGACAGCGCGCTTGTGCCGCTGGCAAACACGCTGTGCTGTCGTGTCTCACACAGGCCACAAGCTTGACACTGGGCCGCTGCCGCTGCCAAGCTGGCCCAGTCCATGTCGGCCAGTCCATCGGGCAAGGCTTTCAGCGCCACCGTGGGCGCGGCCAGCGGCGCAGGCGCAGGCGCGGGGGTGGTTATCGGGGCGGTTGCCAGGCCTTGGGGTGCGATGACGCGCGATTGCGCTGGGGGTTGCCACACCTTTACCCCCATGGCCGCAAGCATGGCGCGTTGTCTGGCGTCCAGTGGCAGCGTCATGCGACAGACCTCACCACTGCAGCCCCATCACCACCGCGTCTTCGCGCTGGTTCAAGGCCAAGGGGTAGTAGTTTTTGCGTTCGCCTTGCTGTACAAAGCCATGCGCTTGGTACAGGGCAAGGGCACCTAGGTTGCTGGCACGCACCTCTAGCCAGATGGCGTGTACGCCGCGCTCACGCGACCATTCGATCAAGGTTTGCAGCATGTGGCTGCCCCAGCCGCGGCGGTGAAAGCCTGGGGCGACGGTGAGGTTGAGCAAATGCAACTCGTCAGCCCCGCGCATGGCCACCAAATAGCCTAGCAAATGCTTGTCTTGAAACCACACAGGCATGTGGTAGCCCGAGGCAATGGAGTCGATGAAATTGCCATGGGTCCAAGGGTGTGAATAGGCACTTTGCTCGACATGCAAGACCGCGGGCACATGCTCGACATGCATAGGCACAGGTTGGATGCTGTCAAACACAGGGGCAAAAGAGAAAGGCATTTTCAAGCGCATGGTGGATGCACAGTTTAGGCCTTGTGGCCAGGCTTGCTGGCAGCGCGCTCGGCGCTGGTGAGCGCGACTTTGTCGCGCACATACAGCGGCAAGGCCTGCGCGGGGGTCACCGTTTCGCCGCGCGCCCAGCTTTGTGCAGCCACGTCCAGCAAGCACTGCGCTTGTGGCCATGCCTCGATCACGCGGGCGCCGAGCAGCGTGGCACGGGCAAAAGCCTCGGGGTAAAGCGCCGTGGCATTGCTGGCCAGCACCCAGTCCTGATGCTGCCAATCGGGGGGCGGCGTCCACACCTCGGGCTGGCACAAGCTGGGTGCTTGCACACAGCGCCAGCCGAGCGGACTGTCTTCATACGCCGCGGCATACACCTGGCCCATGCGGGCGTCGAGCATGCACAGCACCCGCGAGGGGCTCGGTGGCGCCGCTTGGGCCGCCTGCGCCAGCAGCATCAGGGTATCGATGGGCAGCAAAGGCAGTTGCGCGCCCAAGGCCAAGCCTTGGGCCACCGCGCAAGCGGTGCGCAAGCCAGTGAAGGCGCCAGGGCCGCGGCCAAAGGCAATGGCGTCGAGCTGCGCCAGTGGCAACTGCGCTTGAGCGAGCAGGGTCATGATGGCGGGAATCAAGGCGCTTGAAGCCTGAGCCCCCCCACCGCCTTGAAAGTGCCAGCGCTGTGGGCCGTGACACACCGCCACCGACAGGCGATCGGTGCTGCATTCAATGGCCAGCAACTTCATGCGTTCATCCTTGGCGGGCCTTTTGGACGCCAAACAAAATGCCACCGGTCACCAGCAGCAAGCCTGCGATGAGGTGCCAGTCCAGCGGCTCGCCCAGCCACCACACCGCGCCCAGCGCCGACAAGCCCGGCACCAAGGAGGTGATCATGGTCGAGCGCACCGGACCGTAATAGCGAATCATTTGGGTGAAGGTAATGCCAGACACCACCACCGACCCGCCGCCTTGAAACGCGGCTTGGAACAGCACTTCGCGCAAGGGCGCGCTGAACAAATGGCTTTCAAGCACGCCGCTGGCACACAGCAGCGCATAAGCCGGTACAAAACTGAAAAACGCAAAACAGGTGATGGCCATGATGGCGGGGATGGCTTGCAGGCCGTAGCGTCGGCTCAGCACGCTGTAAGTCGACCAGCAAAACGCCGCGCCCATGAACAGCAAGTCGCCCTTCCAGACCTGACCGCCATCCAGTGCATGTAACAAACTGTTGCCACCCACGAGCAAACCGCCGCCGATGATGCAGGCCAAACCCAGCAAACGGTTGCGGTGCAGGCGTTCACCTAACAAGGGAATCGCCAGCAGGCTGGCCCACAATGCCAAGGTGCCGGGCATCAACACCGAGCCATGGGCCGCAGGCGCAAAAAAGAAGCCGCTGTAAGCCAACACCGCGTACAACAAACCACCAAACATCCCGCAACGCACCGTGAGTTGCCAGGGCAGGGGCGACAGTCCAAAGAAAGAACCCGCTTGCGGCTGCTGTGCGCGCAGGCGCCGCACCCACACAGCGCCCCAAGGCAGCAAGACCACGCTGGCGCCCACAATGCGCATGCAAGCGATGTCCAGCGGCAGCAAATGCCCTTGGGCCGAGGCGCGGGCGATGACGATAAAGGCGGTCCAGATCAGCACCGTGATGACCGCAGCGAGTGCGCCCAAGGTGCGCGGTGGCAGCTGGCGCAAGCGGTTGAATAAAAAAGGCATCCAGGCATTATCTGTGCTGGTTCAGGGCAAGGGTTTCATAATCGCCCTATGCGATGTCTTTTCATGGGCTTATGGGCCGTGGTTTTGGGGTTCGGCCACCTACCGGCCACCGCTGGCGAGGCCTTGCCCCTCAAAGTGGCAAACGCCTTGCGCCAAGCCGCTGTTCCAAGCGAGGCTTTGAGTGTGGTGGTCTTGCCGTTGGGTGCGGGTGCGCCCCTTCCCGCGCGACTGGTGCATCAAGCGCTGGTGCCGCGCAATCCTGCGTCGCTGATGAAGTTGGTCACCACCAGCGCAGCCCTTGACCTGTTAGGCCCCGCCTTTGCTTGGCGCACGCCGGTGGCCGTCGATGGCGTGGTGCGCGACGGTGTGTTGCAGGGCAATGTCTATATCCGTGGTCAAGGCGACCCCAAAATCGGCGTCGAACAGATTTGGCTGATCTTGCGCCGCTTGCAGGGCATGGGCATTCAAAAAATACAGGGCGATGTCGTGCTCGACCGCAGCGCCTTCGAGGTGCCAGCCCAAGACCCTGGCAGCTTTGATGGTGAACCTTTGCGTCCTTACAACGCCACGCCAGACGCGCTGCTGTTGGGCTACAAGGCCTTTTTGTTGTACTTTGTGCCTGACGCGGCCAACAAAGTCGCGCGCGTGCACGCCGAGCCACCCTTGGCGGGTGTGCAAGTGCCCGCCAGCGTGGCCTTGTCCTATGGGGAGTGCAGCGACTACCGCGGCAGTCTCAAAGCCGATTTTCAAAACCCCTTGCGCATCAGTTTTGCCGGCACCTACCCGCTGGCCTGCGCCGACAAAGTGTGGCCAGTTGCGTATGCCGATCCAGCGCAGTTCGCGGCCCGCGCCATTCACGGCATGTGGCTGCAACTGGGCGGACAACTCAGCGGCGTGGTGCGCGACGGCGCCACGCCGCTTCAGCTCAAGCCCTTGTGGTGGCATGAGTCGCCCAGCTTGGCTGAGGTGGTGCGTGACATCAACAAGTTCAGCAACAACGTCATGGCTGATCAGGTCTTTTTGACCTTGGGGCTGCAGCAACGCGGCCTGGGAAACGCCAGCAACAGCAAAGCCGTGATCGATGCGTGGTGGCACGAGCGTTTCAACAGCGAGCCGCCAGGAATGGACAAGGGCTCGGGTTTGAGCCGAGAAGCGCGGATCACGCCCCAAGCATTGGCTTTGTTGTTGCAGTGGGTGTGGGCGCAGCCCTTTATGCCCGAGTTGATGGCTTCGTTACCGCTCACGGGGTTGGACGGCACCTTAAAGCGCAGCAAAAGCGCAGCCTCGGCGCATTTGAAAACGGGCAGCTTGCGCGATGTGATGGGCATTGCCGGTTATGTGGAAGGGGCGCAGGGGCAGCGCTATGTGTTGGTTGCCATGGTCAACCACGCCAATGCCCACCAAGCACGGCCGGTGTTGGATGCGCTGATCGACTGGACGGCCGGTAAGTGACCCGTTGGGCATGGCAAGGTTCGCCAAGCCGAGGCAATCTGCTGGCCGTTTTTGCTGCCAGTCTGTGGGGCATCTCCGGCGCTTGCGCCCAGTATGTGTTCGCCACCAAAGGCATCAGCATCGATTGGTTGGTGACCATGCGCTTGTTGCTGTCGGGCTTGTTGCTGCTGGCTGTCTTGGTGGTGAAACGCCCCACGCAAGTCATGGCCGTGTGGCACAACGCTTCATCAGCGCGGCAGATGTTGGCGTTTGGTGTGCTGGGCATGCTCGGTGTGCAATACACCTATTTCGCGGTGATCGAGCATTCCAATGCCGCTGTCGGCACGGTGTTGCAATACTTGGGCCCCACCGTGATCGCTGCGTACCTGGCCATGGCCCACAGACGCTGGCCTTCACGCCACGAAGCGGCGGCCATCGTGCTGGCCATGCTGGGCACTTTGTTGCTGGTCACCCATGGTGAGGTGGGCGAGTTACATATCAGTGCGCAGGCGCTGGCGTGGGGCTTGTCGTCGGCGCTGGCTTTGGCGTTTTACACCCTGCAACCGGTGCATTTGTTAAAGCAATACGACGCCGCTGTGGTGGTGTGCTGGGGCATGCTCGTGGGTGGTTTGGCTTATGTGGGCGTGAGCCATCCCTGGGTGGTGCCTGGCCTATGGGACAGTGGCACAGGGTGGGCGGTGGCCTTTATCGTGGTGCTGGGTACCTTGGTGCCGTTTTATTGCTATGTGTCAGCGGTCAAATCCATAGGGCCGCAGCGCACCAGTTTGTTTGCCAGCGCCGAGCCTTTGTCGGCGGCGCTGGTGTCGGTGCTGTGGTTGAACGTCGCATGGGGCTGGTGGGACGCACTGGGCTCGCTGTGCATCGTGCTCGCCATGTATGTGTTGGTGCTCAGCCGCCCAAGGGTTTAGGCCGAGGCGCGTTGCAGACGGTCCCGCACCCCATCCCATTGCTGGCCCATGGGCGGTGTTTCAACCCAAATTTCTTGCACACCCCAAGCATCGAGTTCGTGTAATCGCGCAAACAAGTCGTGGGCGCAAGCGGCGGCGTCGCTGGGCATGGTCAGTTGGATCACGCCCTCAGGCGTCTCTATCGTTTGGCGGGTCCACAGCGCTAACTTGAGGAGGGACGGTAAACGCGAGACCATCTCTTGCACAGACATCACGCGCAGCTTGGCGCGCGGTGCATAGTGCGAGGCTTTGTTGCCTGGCGCTGCAGGCGCAGGGGTGTGAGACGCACGGGGCAACGACAGGGGCACGCTGCACACGTGGCTGAGCTCTGCCAAGGTCAACATGCCGGGGCGCAGCAGCATGGGGATGTCTTGGCTGCAGTCAACAATGGTCGACTCAATACCCACCGTGCAAGCGCCCCCATCGAGCACCCTCAAGCTGGGAAAGGCTTGGCGCACATGCGCCGCCGTGGTGGGGCTGACGCGCCCGTACAGATTGGCGCTGGGAGCCGCCACGCCCTGCACCCCCAAGCGGTGAGCTGCTTGCAAAAGTTGTTGCGCCACAGGGTGCGAGGGACAGCGCAAGGCAACCGTGGCGTGACCGCCAGCGGCTGCATCGGCCACGCCCTCGCGTCGCGGCAAGATGAGCGTGAGCGGGCCGGGCCAAAAAGCGGTCATCAGCTTCTCAGCCGCCACCGGCACCGCACGGGCAAACACCGTCACCTGCGACGCATCGCCTAGGTGAACAATGAGCGGATGGTCAGCGGGGCGACCCTTGGCGCTGAAGATGGCGGCCGCGGCTTTGGGGTTTAAAGCGTCACCGGCTAAGCCATAGACGGTTTCGGTGGGCAGACCAATCAACTCGCCCCGCGCCAAGGCTTGCGCAGCTTGCGTGACCTCGTCGGAAAAGGCGCTCACCACGCGGCAATGCCCAGCAAAGCAGCAGTCTGCAGGGCAACGGCTTTCGCGGCGGCTGGTGTGGCAGCGGTGATGGTGAGGTGACCCATTTTGCGACCGTGGCGTGCCTGGGTTTTGCCGTACAGGTGCAGATGCACACCCGGCAAAGCCAACACTTGCGTCCAAGCCGGTTCGCTGGCCTGGGTGCCGTTGGCAAACCACAGCTCACCCAATAAATTCAGCATCACACAGGGGCTGTGCAAACGCGGCGTGGTCAGCGGCAAACCCGCCATGCATCGCACTTGCAGGGCAAACTGCGACACGTCGCAGCTGTCAATGCTGTGGTGACCGCTGTTGTGCGGGCGCGGCGCAATCTCGTTGACCACCAAGGGGCCCAGCGTTTCACGATCGGGGCCATCTTGCAGCACGAAAAACTCCACGCACAACACGCCCACATAGTTCAAACCCCGTGCCACCGCATAGGCGGCCTTGATGGCCTGTTGTTCGGTATCGGGGGAGAGCGCCTGCGCAAACACCTCGGTGACGGCCAAGATGCCATCACGGTGCAGATTCACTTGCAGCGGCAAATGCACCATCTGGCCATCAAAGCCTCGAGCGAGTACCACCGAGCATTCAGCGGCCAAGGCTAAGCGTTTTTCCAAAATACAGACAGTGGGGCTGGAAGCGGTTTGCAGTTGTTGCCAAGCGGGGGCCAACTCGGTCAAGGACGCCACGCGCACCTGTCCTTTGCCGTCGTAGCCCATGCGGGTGGTTTTCAAAATGCCTGGCAGCAGGGCGGCGCTTACCCGGTTGACATCGTCCATGCTGTGCAAAACAACGTGGGGGGCAACCGGTACACCGCAATTCACAAAGTGTGCCTTTTCACGTGCGCGGTCTTGCGCCACCGAAACAGGCTCGGCGCTGGGCGCACAAGGCAGCGTTAAACCTAATTGGCGCAAGGCCTCGGCGGGTACGTTTTCAAATTCGGTGGTGATGGCTTGGCACTGCGCAGCCATCTGCGCCAAACCTGCAGCGTTAAGGTAATCGGTGCAGACATGCACATGGCTGACCAAACCCGCGGGGCTGTCAACATCGGGGTCGAGGACGGCGGTGCGGTAACCCAAGGCTTGGGCAGCATGGCTCCACATGCGGCCCAATTGACCACCGCCCAGCACGCCCAAGGTGGCGCCGGGCAACAAGGGCTTCACGCCGCGGGGGGCACGGTCATGGCGCGTGCAGCATCGGTTTGTTGTTGGCGAAACGCTTGCAGCGCAGCAAGCAAAGCGGGGTTGTCATGCGCCAGCATGGCCAGCGCAAACAAAGCCGCGTTGGCCGCACCAGCAGCACCAATCGCAAAGGTGGCCACCGGTATGCCTTTGGGCATTTGCACGATGCTGTGCAGCGAGTCCACGCCTTGCAAATGTTTGCTGGGCACTGGCACGCCCAAGACGGGCACGGTGGTTTTGGCGGCCAACATGCCCGGCAAATGGGCGGCGCCACCCGCACCCGCGATGATGGCGCGCAAGCCCCGTGCATGGGCGTCTTGGGCGTAGGCAAACATCTCGTCGGGCATGCGGTGGGCAGACACCACCTTGGCTTCAAAGGCGACGCCAAAGTCTTGCAGGATGAGGGTGGCGTGTTGCATGGTGTCCCAGTCTGAGCTGGAGCCCATGACCACACCGACAAGAACAGGGTTCATAAGGGTTAAGCAGTGTGAACTGCGGGTAAGCTAGGCGGTTAAGAGAAAATAGATTTTATTCCCCTTGGAACCCCGCCCATGATCGATGTGACCGTTGCCAATTTTGAAGACGAAGTGATAGCCGCCTCCACGCAAGTGCCTGTGCTGGTGGATTTTTGGGCGCCGTGGTGCGGCCCTTGTAAATCGCTGGGTCCTGTGCTGGAAAAGTTAGAGCTCGATTACGGCGGCCGCTTCAAGCTGGTGAAAATCAACTCGGACGACGAGCAGCAACTCTCTCAAGCCTTTGGCATTCGCAGCATTCCCACCTGTGTGTTGATGATGGGCGGCAAGCCCGCTGATGGCTTCATGGGCGCATTGCCCGAGGGCAAGGTGCGTGAGTTTTTAGACAAGCATTTGCCAAGCGAGGACGCGTTGATCGCCGAAGAAGACTTGAATGAAGCCGAGGCGATGCTGGCACAAGGCGACACGGGTTCAGCTTTGACAAAGTTACAAGAAGCCTTGGCCATCAACCCCGCCAATGACGATGCGCGTTTTGACTATGTCAAGTTGCTCATGGCCGTGGGTGAGTTAGAACAAGCCCAAGCCGCCTTGGCCCCCGCCTTGGCGCAAATTCCGCTGCAACTGCGTTTTGACGCCTTGCGCCACTGGTGGGAAGCCTTGCAATTTGCCACCACCGACGAGCGTGCGCATTGGACGCTGCAACAGTTAGATGAACTGATCGAGAAAAACAAACGCGACTTTGACACCCGCATGGCCAAAGCGCGTTTGCTCATGGCCGCTGCCGAGTGGACCGCTGCCATGGACGAGTTGCTGGAAATTGTCATGCGCGACAAAACCTGGGGCGAAGAAGCGGCGCGTAAAAATATCGTTGCCATCTTGGAGTTGCTCACCCCGCCCAAGGCCAAGGGCGAGCAAGCCGTGCCTGGCAAATCGGCAGGCGGCATCGAGTTGACCGGCAAAACACCCGCGTTGCAAGACCCGCAGGCTGAGCTGGTCTCCAAGTACCGCCGCCGCCTCAGCATGGCGCTGAACTAAAGCCTGCGTCATGGTTGCGAGAAGAATCATCGGAATAATCGGGGTCTGACCCCAATTAACCGATTAAAAGTCAATCGATCAAAGACTGCGCGACCAAAGCCTTCATCAAGCGACGGTAAACCACCCTGGAGGGTCCGCTGGACTGGGTCATCAGCACGGCGCAGGTTTGCTCTTTCGGGTCGGCCCAAAAATAGGTGCCCGCATAGCCCGCCCACATGAACTCACCCGCGCTGCCATGCACGGCGGCAATGCCATCGGCTTGGCGCACCAAGAACCCCAAGCCAAAGGTGTAGCCAGGGGAACCCAGCAGCAGTTGTCCGGGCGAGATGGGCGTGGCCACGGCGGCCCCCAGATGGTCTGAGGTCATGAGACGCACGGTGGTACGCGACACAATGCGCGCGCCATCAAGCTGCCCGCCGTCCAACATGGCTTGGCAAAAGCGCAGATAGTCGCCAGCGGTGCTCACGCCACCCGCGCCACCCGAGTCGTTGCCCGGCGTTTGCCGCACATCGATCAATTTCACCGCTGCACCCGTGGCGGGGTCTTTGGGGAATGGTTCAGCCAATCGGGGCAGGTTAGCCGCACTCACCGCAAAACCAGTGTCCTTCATCTTCAAAGGCTGAAACAGCCGCGCTTGCAAAAAGTCGCCTAAGCGTTGACCGGTCACGGCCTCGATGATGCGTCCTTGCACATCCACCGACAAGCTGTATTCCCAAACGGTGCCAGGCTGTTGTGCCAGTGGTGCTTTGCCCAAACGCTCCACCATCTCGGCGCTGCTGGGGGTGCGGGCGTCAAAGTCGATGCTGGGCTGGTAAATGCCAGCTTGCGTGTAAGCGTCTTTGACGAGCGTGTTTTTGGTTAGTTCGCCATAGGCCAACCCCGAGGTGTGGCGCAGCAAATCTTGGACCGTGGGCTCTTTGTTGGCGGGCACCAGTTTGAAGCTCACGCCGTTGTACAAAGGGTCATGCGTGGCCACGCTGACCATGGGGCTTTTGAATGTGGGCAGGTACTTGGACACCGGGTCGGTGAGTTGCACCTTGCCGTCTTCCACCAACATCATCAAGGCGGTGGAGACCAGCGGCTTGGTCATCGAATAAATGCGAAACACCGAATCGAGTTGCATGGGCGCATCACTGCCGTTGTTGAGCTTGCCAAAGGCTTGGGCATAGACCAGCTTGCCTTTGCGCGCCACCATGGCCACGGCGCCGGGCAGGCGTTGTTGCTCGATCTCGGCTTGCAGGGCTTGGGAGATTTTTTCTAAGCGCTTAGACGATACGCCTACCGACTCAGGGGTGGCCACAGGCAAGGCTTGCGACCATGCCAAACCAAGGTGAAGAAAAGTCGCGCCCACCAGCAAGGCCAATGAACGGCGTGGAAAAAATCTCTGCATGTTTACTCTCCTGAAGAATGGAATCGGCTGGCCAACCACACCAGCAAGAGCACAGGCACGCCCAACAAAGCGGTGCCGGTGAAAAACCAAGCATAGCCTGCGGCGTCCACCGCCAAGCCGGAAAAGCCCGCTAAAAACTTGGGCAATAACAGCATGAGCGAACTGAACAGCGCGTACTGTGTGGCCGAATACTGCACCTTGGTCAGCGACGATAAATAGGCAATGAAAGCGGCAGAGGCAATGCCGCTGGCCAAGTTGTCGGCCGATACCACCGCGATCAAGGCATACACATCATGGCCGCGCAGTGCCAGCCAAGCAAACAGCAAATTGGTGGCCGCACTCAAGACCGCCCCCAGCATCAACACCCGCATCACACCCCAGCGCAGCACCATGCTGCCACCCGCGAAAGCACCCACCAACGTCAGAATCACGCCATACACCTTGGTAACGGTGGCCACCTCTTCTTTGGTGTAGCCCATGTCCACATAAAACGGGTTGGCCATGATGCCCATGACGATGTCGCTGATGCGGTAAGTGCCAATCAACGCCAACAGCAACACCGCATGCCATTGGTAGCGCTGAATGAATTCAGCAAAGGGCGCGACCACCGCCAACTGCAACCATTCGCGTAAATTGTGGGCAGGGGGCAGTTCGGTGTGCGCGGGCTCTTTGGAAAACAGCACCGTCACCATGCCCACCGCCATCGACACCGCCATGGCGATGTAGGCCACGCGCCAAGCCTCGTCTTGGTAAGTCCCTGTGGGCAGTCCGCCGACTTCGGCGCGGGCGGCAATCCAAAACACGCCCGCACCCGCCCAAATCATGGCCAGGCGGTAACCGGTTTGGTAGCTGGCGGCCAACACCGCTTGCAGCCGCGCTTGTGCTGACTCGATGCGAAACGCGTCCAGCGCAATGTCTTGGGTGGCTGAGCCCAAGGCCGTCAGCAAGGCGAACCCCACCAAGGGGGTGAGCCTGTCTTGCGGGTTGCTCCACGCCATGCCCAACAGACCGGCCATCACCGCTGCTTGCGCCAGCAACAACCAACTGCGCCGCCGCCCCAAGAGCGGCGTGAGCAGTGGCAGGGGCAGGCGGTCCACCAAGGGTGCCCATGCCCATTTGAAGCCATAGGCCAGTCCTACCCAGCTGAGAAAGCCGATGGTGGCGCGGTCAATACCGGCTTCGCGCAGGCGAAAACTGAGCGTGCCCAACACCAGCAAAAGGGGCAAACCGGCCGAAAACCCCAAAACCAACATGCGCAAGCTGTGGGGACTGAGGTAAATCAACAAGCTGTCTTGCCAGGAAGGCAACTTGGAAGCCGGAGATGCGTTATCGTTCATACCCTTGTATTGTGCGACCCCTTTGAAGAGCCCCGACATGCTGACCAAACGTGCTTTTTTTCACCACTGCGCTTTTTGCGCGGCAGGCCTGTATGGCGTGGATGCGCTTGCCCGTGATGGCGTCGAGGTGGGCAAGCCGTCCTCTTTTGCCAAACTGGTGCCTGCTTCTGAAGTGGAAGGCAGCGCCTACAACCAATACAACCAGATGTTGAAGCAGGCCTCGGACAAAAACGCATTGGCACCTGATGACCATCCGCAGGTGATTCGCCTGCGTGCCATTGCCGCGCGGCTGATTCCCTTCAGCTATGAATGGAACCCCCGCGCCAAAGATTGGGATTGGCGGGTCAACCTGATTGGCTCCGACCAAATCAATGCGTTTTGCATGCCAGGGGGAAAAATTGCCTTTTTTCATGGCATCTTGAACAAACTCAATCTCACCGACGACGAGGTGGCCATGGTGATGGGCCACGAGGTGGCGCACGCCTTGCGCGAACACGCCCGTGAGCGCATGGGCAAGAGCATGGCGACCAACACCTTGTCGAAAATTGGTGGCGCATTGGCTTCGGTGTATTTGGGTGTTGACCCTCGCGTGACCGACGCCGTGGCGCAGCAGGGTGCGAATTTATTGACC
>Ga0114962_10000988_pt1 | contig 24644 bp, 12 predicted proteins | sample C_130820_MF_Meta_FD_87017 | JGI IMG/M metagenome (GOLD analysis project Ga0114962, IMG submission 87017) | Freshwater microbial communities from Lake Croche, Canada to study carbon cycling - C_130820_MF_MetaG | ecosystem: Environmental > Aquatic > Freshwater > Lake | place: Lake Croche, Canada... | reverse complement strand
TCATACTCCGCCCCCTCCGCCTCCCCCTCCTCCTCCGCCTCCGGCTCCTCCGCCCCCTCCGCCCCCGCCGTCTCCTTCGCCGCCGCCTCCGGCGCCGCCGCCGCCCCCTCCTTCGCCGCCTCCTTCGCCGCCGCCTCCGCCGCCGACTTTATAATAGCATTTGTATTGTCCATTTTTTTGAGTAATTATATATTTACATCATATATTTTTATTTAACCCTTTAACGGTTATACATCCAACTGTGGGTGTAAACATTATTTTGAATATTTCTACGAGCTCCCTTACAGTCGTTCTCCGGAATATAAAAGAAATCCTACGAGCTCCCTTACAGTCGATTTCCTGATTTTTTAATATTTCTATGTCGTATCTTCGACCACTCCTCCGGAATATAAAAGTATTCCTACGTCGTGGCTTTCGGCCACTCCTCCGGATTTTTCAATATTCCTACGAACTCCTTACAGTCGTTCTCCGGAATATAAAAGAAATCCTACGAACTCCCTACGGTCGTTTTCCGGATTTTTCAATATAAAATATAAAATATTTTCACGTCGTTCAAAACGAAAACCATACCAAATTTGGTCGGTCTGTCACAATTAACAACGGCTCTCTATCCATCTGAGAAATCCAAAAGTGATATTTGTTATTTTCAGTATTGTTACGAGCTCCCTCTGATTGTATTTCACCCCCGCCCTTGTGTTTATTCTCCATTCTCCCATGTTTTTCAATATGAAACCCTATACAATACTCAATACCCTTCTTTTCGAAATAGAACGGTTGTGTGTATCGTGTCGGTTTCATATTAGTTTTATCAATCGACACTAGAGAATGGAAATAACATTTTTCATACCCTTCCCCTTCGGTAAAATGAACAATTCCTAAAAGTTCGTTTTCTGATTCTCCTTCCACAAATACGGTAGACCCCCTGAATTTTCGGCATATAGGAGATACGGTTGGGAATGTCACTGCGGTGACTACTCCGTTATATTTGCCGTTTTCCGGCTCTTCTCCGGTTTTCTCGCCCCCATACTGGATTATTTCAAAAGGGGACCATTTATAAAGATATTGTTTATTTCCAATAGGTATCCAATTTTTTTCGCACACGACATTATTCAACTCGGGATTTTCTGAAGGAGAAGCCAATACTTCGCAGTTTTTCAAATAAACCCGATTTTCTGCTTCATCAATCACATATTTACCTAAAATCATACGGTTATAATCACGATTCGAGTAGTTAATACTAGTTGCAATGAAATCTAGACTGATGGGTGGTGCTGCACTATTTACAGGGTTATTCAATGTATCTTCTGTAGTTGTATTACCCATGTCTTGTATTGGTAATTGATTCGGGTTTGTAAATAGTCGAATATCTTCCATTCCTATGCTCCAACTGTGCGACTTTGAAATAATACCCATCTCTTTCTCGTCCACTTCACAGAAGAAAGTCGGTAAAAGCGTTTTTTCATCTAACATACAAAACATATTACGACTGATAATCTTTTTATTTGGGTCGCTGAATTGATACCATCCGTCATGAATGATTCTATAGTTCACATATCTTGTATTAAGATAATGCTTTTGAACACCCCCTACTTTCATAGAATAATGTGATGCAGAAGACGGATAAAATCCTTCTATTGAAGGATATTCGTATTTGATGATTTTATATTTTTCTACATTGTCGTAATCTGGCATGTCATTCGACAAACACGCCTTTTTCAAGCTGGTTGAGAAAAATATAGCAGGTATATCAATGACGGTATCATTGTGGTCTGCCTTTGTCCAGGTAGGTTTCCAGTTAGGATTGATTGCTTCTAGCCATGCCCAAAAGTTCACTTCCCACACCAGTTTATTATATTTACTCAAAAAGTCGTAGAAATATGTTTTATTTAGTTCATAGAACTCTTGCATAGAAGACTTATCCCCGATGAAAAACCCCCCACAATAACGCCAGTTTACTCGATTTATATATCCATTTATATCTTCGATAGGTGTTTGTCCTAAACACCCTGTTACACACAAGAATTTTTCTTCTAGTTCTACATTATTATAAAACTGAATGAGTTTTTGACAACTCGCCACGTTTTTAAATACATAGGTAATACTGAAGTCAATCCATGCGAAATGCGAACTCTTATATGGGTTTTTATCCATCGTGTCTTTGACAAAGTCGATTTTTGAATTAATCACGCACATATAATCCACGGTGTCCTTTTCAACGTTACGCGAATCTGGGAGGAAACTTTCTCCGCCACTACTACCAGTTTCTGCACATACTCTTAGATAGTCCTTATAGGCTCTCAATTCTTCCAGCTTTACCACCCCCATAATTTTGATATTTGGATGGGGGAGCTGTAAGAGGAGGTTAATTCCAGAGTAGTCAGTGTAAACACATAACTGGACACCCGTATCAGCCAGTTCTTTGAATTTTGAGAAATAATACTCACTCTCGCGTCCACAATAAGGAGTGTCCTTGTATATTTTTATGAAAGAGGTAACATATGTTAATCCTTTATTCATTGTTTAATCTGCGGATATTTATAAAAATACATATTGTTTATATGTGTTTTTACCCCACTCCCTCTCATTCGATTTACTGCTTTTTACGAGTTATCTAATATTCCTACGGCGTGGTCTTCGACCACTCCTCCGGATTTTTCAATATTTCTACGAGCTCATTTCAGTCGCTCTCCGCAATATAAAAGAAATCCTACGTCGTGGCCTTCGGCCACTCCTCCGGATTTTTCAATATTTATACGAGCTCATTTCAGTCGCTCTCTGGATTTTTCAATATTTATACAAACTCCATATGGTCGCTCTCCGGAATATAAAAGAAATCCTACGTCGTGGCCTTCGGCCACTCCTTCGGCCACTCCTCCTGATTTTTCAATTATTCGGGTGTATAGTCGTTAAAGAGTTAACTATATCCCCCTATTCCCATCCACCAATGACACCTCCCTTTCAAATGTTATGAAATACACCACATGTTTCGAGCAATTTGCACTTCGCACCTTCGGTGTTATTTTCAATTTATGATATTTACAAATATGTTTGACAATAATAATAAAATTATGGTAACTTGGTTCTTTGAAAAGGATTTCGTTTTTTTTAGGGGAGTAGTGTTTTTTCAACTTTTCTATGAAAGGAATGTACAACCCCATATACATCATTTTATTGAAACTCGTGGGGTCAATCATATACTGGTTATTCCTAAAAAGGCTTATTTCATCCAACAATTCGAATAGTATGTTCATTCCTACTGGAACTGAAAATACTGATTTCGTTGTCATTCTTATATATTTTAGTAACTGTTATTGAAGAATCCTAAAAACTACTGTAGGGGGGTGTAGGATTTCTTTTATATTGAAAAATCCGGAGAGCGACCGTAGGGAGCTCGTAGGGAGCTCGTAGGGAGCTCGTAGGGAGCTCGTAGGGAGCTCGTAGGGAGCTCGTAGGGAGCTCGTAGGGAGCTCGTAGGATTTCTTTTATATTCCGGAGAGCGACTGTAAGGAGCTCGTAGAATTCGGCTGCTCTCCGAAATATAAAAGATTTATAGTTCTATAGATATACTATCACAAAGATGCTTTATAGAATAATATATTGGTATTTTAACATTCGAACTAGTATTCGTGAATTGTTTGAAGTAAATCCATATTTATCTTCTGTAAAAAGTATATGTAAAATTAGCTATGAATGTATAAAAAACGTCATATACGACATTCCAGGTAAAGTACCACCTCATATCAGATGGTGCAATACGATTGCTGTTTATAAAAACGACCTTTATAGACCATCCAGTTTTAACAAAATGAAAGAAATAACCCATCCTTTATTTTATACATTTTATTCTACATTATACGGTATGATGGGTTTAATAACTCGAGTACAAATGAATGTTACTACGTCGTGGTCGAAAACCACTACTCCGGAATATAAAAGAAATTCTACAATCTCCCTTATTGAAAAATTCAGAGAAGTAGCCGAAGGCCACAGTGACCCCACCCCTTTTGCTTCTTACTTTTGGGGTAGGGCAGGCACACCCTACCCCAAAAGTAGTATTCAGTCGTTTTCCGATTTTTTAAATAAATGGCAAGTGGTGGAGAACCCATTTTTCTTTCAAGAGGGTCATGTGCATACTGAAAAGATAGAAATGGACAACCAAGTAGACAGCTTCAGCAATTTACATAGAATAACCAATATATATTATTCCGTTCCAGATAGTGATATAAGTATTGCGGAAAGAACAGTATGTGATATGAAAAAGAACCCGATTTTCAAAGAAAAAACTGACCCTAGGATGAAATACCTCCTCTTTCTTTTCAAGACCGACAAGTTTTATTATAGTAAAATGATTTATCAGTCGTCAAAGACCATGAATGTCGATATACCGATAAACTACAAAATAAGTCACGTCGGGTTTATGACAGTGGAGTATACGACCCCTTCTTTGAAAACGCCCATAATTATTGACATATCACGATTCAAGTTTGCAGTAGGGAGTGATATATTAAATTTTACATTTGTCTATTGGTATTTAAGGAATCGATATGGGAATTGGGTAGATACGGTATTTGACTTTGATTACAAACTACATATCATAGATAGCGAGCTTCGTATGGTTGAACTATTGCCGTATAACTACCTCCGGATGAAAGAAAATGACTATGATATTTGCCGAATATATTCTTTGATAAAATAGGGGTTCAATATTCCTACGAACTCATTACAGTCGTTCTCCGTAATATTCCTACAAACTCATTACAGTCGTTCTCCGTAATATAAAAGAAATCCTACATCATGGCCTTTGTCCACCCCTCCGTATTTTTCAATATTCCTACGAACTCCCTGCGGTCGTTCTCCGGAATATAAAAGAAATCCTACGAGCTCCTTTCAGTCGCTCTCCGTATTTTTCAATGATATAAAAAAAAAATATGAGACTATATAATAGTTATTTGTAATAACTGTCTTGTATGACTGATACTACAATAACAATTATAGAACCATTGAAGCAAGATTCACTATACCGTTTACCACTTTCCGTAATGGAGGGAATCGTCCCTTTGCAACGTGTTTCTTTGATGAAAGTAGAAGAAGATAGTTTAGTCACAGACATAGAAAAACCAGGAGAAGTCAAAGACTCCGAAGAACGTCATGCAGAGCAACTCGAAAAACAAACGAAAGAAATTTATACAACTACTCCCGTGGTATACCCCATGATAAACCCGGTATCTATTGGTTCGAAAAAAATACAAACTGTGGACATCGACCCCCACTCCTCTGGAAATCTTCTATCGAAAGTAGTCATTTATTACCATTTATCAAATGATAAAAATTGGAATATCGATAGTTATAAAGTTATTAATTCCGTCTCTACCGTTGAAGGGGTGGTTTCTTTGAACGAAAATATTTCTGAAAATATAATTAAATATTGTATGTTATTTGTCATGAAATCTGGAGTTCCACCTATTTGGGAAGACCAGCGAAATGTAAACGGTGGGTGTTTCTCTTACAAGGTATATAATAAATACGTCGTAGATGTATGGAAGAAAATGGTATATGCATTTTGCGGGGCAACCCTTATGATAAATCGTGAAAATATGAAATATGTAAATGGAATCACCATTTCTCCAAAGAAAAACTTTTGTATTTTGAAGATATGGTTTGAAAATTTGAAAATACAGAATGCGGAAGAAGTGGTTGATATTGTCAATCTCTCGCGAACAGGTGTGATTTTTAGGGCATTTCGTACGTTGAACCATTAACCCTTTGCCGTTTATGTCATTTTTGTAAATATCACTACGAGCTCCTTTCGGTCGCTCTCCGCAATATAAAAGAAATCCTGCGTCGTGGCCTTCGGCCACTCCTCCGGATTTTTCAATATTCCTACGAACTCCCTGCGGTCGTTCTCCGGAATATAAAAGAAATCCTACGAGCTCCTTTCAGTCGCTCTCCGGATTTTTCAATTTCATATTTTACCTATATATAATAAAATATGAAACCAATATTCCTACGAGCTCCTTTCAGTCGCTCTCCTGATTTCCAATACATATGAAAAATTGATTAAAGGGTTATATATGGTAAATTAATACAACTGAAATGATACCCATATCATACGAACTGAATGAGGGTGATATATCGGAAAACCAGGAGGAGTGGTCAAACAGAAGCAAAAGGGATTTTACTGGGGGCTTCGCCCCCAATGGGGGGGCTCGTAGTGATATTGAAAAATCCGGAGGAGTGGCCGAAGGCCACGACGCAGGATTTCTTTTATATTGCGGAGAGCGACCGAAGGGAGCTCGTAGTGATATTGAGGGCTCTACCCCCACCGGGGGTGTAAATGGAGTATCACATGAAACACATTGTCTTCCCACCAGTACACTTGTGAAAGAATTCGGCCTTAAAAAAATACCCATTACAAAACCTATTTTGAAATGGGTAGGCGGTAAAACGCAAATAATAGACAATATTATTGCAGAATTCCCGGTGGAAATGAATAACTACCATGAGATATTTCTAGGGGGAGGTAGTGTTTTATTTGCTGTATTATCTTACATCAAGAGAGGGATTATAAAAATTCACGGCAAGGTATATGCATATGACTGGAATGACCCTCTTATCCATGTATATAAGAACATTCAATCCCGTCATCATGAACTGTATCACACTTTACAGACCATTATTACCGAGTTTAATGAGTGTGGAAATGGCAGCGAAATAAACAGACTTCCCGCTAATATTGAAGAAGCGAAACAAATGAAGGAAAATTATTATTATTGGATAAGAAATAGATATAATGAATTATCCGTGGAAAATAAAAAAGATATACTGGGTTCTGCAATGTTCATATTCTTAAATAAAACCTGTTTCAGGGGGCTCTTTCGAACTGGGCCAAGGGGATTCAATGTTCCATATGGACATTATAAGTCCCCCGAAATTATAAACAAAGACCATTTAGAAGAAATACACGAGTTAATACAAGATGTGATATTTGACCGGTGTGATTTTTCCATTTCTTTGAAAAAAGTAGAATCTACCGACTTTGTATATCTTGACCCTCCTTATGCTCCAGAGAAATCCACTTCTTTTGTAAAATATAATGAAAATGGATTTACTATTGACGACCATAAGAAATTATTCGAACAGGTGCATATATTGACCAATATAAATAAAAAAGTGTTTATGAATAATGCAGATGTGAATTTAGTGCGTGAAAATTTTACAAGTCGTACATATAATATAACATCCATTATTTGTAGGAGGGCTATCAATTCTAAAAATCCAGAGTCAAACACAAGAGAACTCATTATAAAGAACTACTGACACAGCAGCTCACACACAACTCACACGCAGCTCACACACAACTCACACACAACTCACACGCAGCTCACACACAGCTCACACACAACTCACAAGGACTTTTCAACCAGGCATCAAGTGTTTCGAAATAGTCTTCGTCGTCGCCATACAATACCGCTATATCACTTTCTTTGAGAATTAATTTCAATACATTGTATTTCGGTTGGTTTGAAACAAACCGCTTTTTCAAAAAATCGCTCACACAAAAACAATAACACACTTCGAAATCTGAGCCCAATACCAATTCATACTCGCGTTTGAGTGAAGCTCCTGCCCACAATTTGGTCTCTACTGAACCATCCACATTCTGCTCCTTCTTTTCAAGAATTTTTATTACCTTTCTACCAGTATTATGTTCTATAATATAGGCTTCATCGGGGCATCTAAAAAGCTCAATATTGTATTTTTTTTTCATATATACTTTCAATCCGCCTTGTAATACGAAGGTCACTGTTTTATCCTCGAATGTTTTTGAAAGATATTGTTGTGCAGGTTTCGCTGCTTTTGTAAAACTGTTCATAGTATAGCCCATTTCCAATAGTCTGCACTGATTATTGGTCTTGTCTTCAAACTTTTTACCAAATAAGTTTGTATTTGCCCCCCCTGCACCGGTTCCTTTATTGCTCGTTCTCATTATGTTTGCAGATTGATGGTATTTTACTATACACAGATTTAAAAGCCACAACAGTGAGCGATGGGAGTTCGTGGTATTGAAAAATCCGGAGAGCGACCAAAGGGAGCTCGTAGGATTTCTTTTATATTGAAAAATCAGGAGAACGCCCGTAGGGAGCTCGTAGGAATAATTTTATATTCAGGAGAACGACTGTAAGGAGCTCGTAGAAATATTTAGTTATATTCGAATAATAATATAGTAAATAATTGGTTCAATTTTATTTTTATGTCGATTCTTTGCTCACATGATGGCGATATAATATACCGGAATTCTATAGAATAACCCAATCACTAGATGATAACCGATATTTTAGGGTATATGATAATTGTTATTTTTATATCAGTATGTATTTATATATACTACCAAAAGAGCGACTTTCAATTGAAGTGTATTATTTCAGATATTAATGGGAAGACCTTTTGTGTGAGGGAAAGAAGCCGTGTTAACGAAGCGGCAGACCTACTCGCAAAGATAACTGAGAAGGCAAAACAGCTCGTAGAACATTTGGAGAATAAGTATCCCGACAATGATTCTATAAAAAGACTTGTGAAAGGATTCAATCCAGATACTATCAAAGAAACGTTGCCGAACTCGAAACACACCGCCTATACGGAAAATAAAAAGGACATGTATTTTTGTTTGAACGTCAAGAAAGACGAAGAAGAGAGTGAGTTGATAGACGAACATACACTAATGTTTGTTACTATGCATGAAATGGCACATATATGTACTAAGAGTATAGGGCATAAAAGCGAGTTCTGGGACAACTTCCGTTTTATTTTAGAAGAAGCGAAAGAAGCGGGGATTCATGAACCAGTAGATTATAGTAAAAAACCAACCGAATATTGTTCAACCAAAATAAACGACAATCCGTATTTTGAGTTATGATAATATTCCTACGAGCTCCTTTCAGTCGCTCTTCGTGATATTAGTTTGATGTCTATGTTTGTGTCTATGTGTGTGTGTGTATTTTACCTATATAATATATCAACTACTATTAAATAGGTATGAATAAAACAGTCGCTTCTGTAAAACCCATGTTTCTTGACCCACCTCCCTATGTAGAACCTATATATAAATCATTTATATTCGACTCAGCCGGAAACGTAAATAAAATAATCGTATTTCAAGGAACAGAGCACAGCAATCAGTTCGACCCAGAAAAGAACAAACAGTATTTTGCGAAAGAAGAAGTGGAAGAAATTGAAAAGCACGGTATTCCTGTAATATGGTCTTCTTTGAGAATCCACATAGATGATACTATCAAAACCATAAAGGAAAAGATATTCTATGAAATAGAAAAAGATACTGCGTGGAGACTGACTCACCCCCTCTCGACTTCGCATCTCTACCTTTTCGCCCATTCGAAAGAAAATGTTGATTTAGTAGAACTATACCAAGAACTTACTCAAAACGAAAAGAAACCACTCAAGAAAGAAGTGTTCGTTCAAATATTGGCAAATTTGAATATTGAGTACGAGGACTACGAAACCCTCGCCGTCAACGAATTTTACGACTATGAAGACTTCATACAAGTATTCAAGAACAAATCACATCTAGAAAATACAACATTACTACGAGCTCCCTCATTGGGGGCGTCGCCCCCCGTGAACTCCCCTTTTAATTCTTACTTTTCGGTCGGCTATGACGACCCGAAGAGTAGGGGCGGTCGCTCTCCTGAATTTTCGATTTCTATCCCGGTTGGGTTTAGATTTACTCACCCACCCCGCGATTATACTTTCGTTGCAAATCCATATTTAACTATGAATACTTCCCCTGATAATGGCCGATATAGCAACGAAACCAGTAAAAACTCGCTCAAGTTGGACGAAAATAATGTTCTTTTAAGTTACGGGGACATTATTAAACACAACTTATATTGCTGTCTTTACGACGAAGTTGTCGAATTTTCTTTCCAAAACAACATAGATAAGGGGTATATAACGGATTTGTATTTCCCATTACTGTCGTCGTCAAATATAGCAGTTCCACCTTCTATAAGGAGTAAACATGCGACATCTGTCCCCAATCGGTGGCATACTATAGACTCATTTTATAGTTTATATGCGAAAACGTCGGAAGATGACTCATTCAAAGTCCCTTATGTTTCATACGGTATTCAGAAGATGTCTTTCAAACTCCTTGCGAATTCCACCGGTTCGTCGGTTCCTCATTCTTCTTCTTCTTTAAAACAGGTGACATTGCCGTTGGAAAATATCTTTAAGAATATTAATGCCTCGGCTGACATACCTTATATTTCTTTCAGTCCGCGTCTAAAAAAAGAAACTATATTGCGACTGTATAGTGATAAAATATCCCAGAGTGGGAAGAAAATACCTATCCTCAAAGAAAACGAAATAGCCCGGATTTCGAAAGAGTTGAAGAGGCCAAAAACGATTTCTTTCTATTTTGCTCCTCCTTCCACCTCTTCCAATAATGCGGCTCTTTTTCAAAAAACACTCGCTGCCTCAAAACATACCACTTTTAAGGAAACTGAAAAGTCCAAGGGCGTGGACCACGACGCAGGATTTATGTCGTATTCCGGAGAGCGACCGAAGGGAGCTTATAAGAATATTGAAAAATCCGGAGGAGTGGCCGAAGGCCACGACGTAGGGTTTCTTTTATATTCCGGAGAACGACCGCAGGGAGTTCGTAGGAATATTGAAATATATATGGAATTATGGGAATCAGGGGAAATACACGTTCGTTGTTCCCACCCGAATATTCCTCTTTCCGTCGGTCATTGGAACGACGTATTACATACTCTATTGAAGCCTCTGTTAACCGAGTTGAATCGTCTATTTGATTTATTTGGGTATCCTCTATTTGAGTTTGAGTATTTGGAAGACAGTCAAAGAGTTATTATGAAAAATATCAAATACGTTGAAATCGTCAAAGTGAACAAAACAGTTCAGTTGTCTACGGTTAACGGGTTAAGTGAAATATTTACTATTATTGGTAACAATGACCTTGATAATAGAGGTGCTATAAAAACGCCCAAAACGCCCAAAACACCCAAGGCCGTAAGATTCGATAATAAAGATGATATAGAAAAATCCGGAGAGCGACCGAAGGGAGCTCATGTGAATATAGATAATATGGACGATATTATGAGGGGGGTAGTAATGCGGTTTAAACGCGTCAGTGATTTCAAAGAAAATGACGAGCAGACCATATTGATTACGGAACTGTTCAAGAAGACGCGCGACACAGGGGTTATTATCAACGTTTTGAAAGAAAGTTTTGATATGGACGAATTGGAAGCAAAGACGCGGTTGACAAAGTTTATTACAGAACATAATTATGAGCTGGACGATATACGTGACAGTGCAGGATTCCCAGTACTTTTCCAGTTAAATAAACAGGTTTCAGTGAATAACGTATTGACAATTACAGTGGATGAAATAAATTCTTTGAAATACTTGGATATTTTACATCTTTATATAAATTGTATTTTACAGGTAAATCTGAATTCTTCTTTGAATCCAGAAGATTTATTTGGGAAAAAAGGTTGGCTAGTTCAATTGAACAACTCTTCTAGAATGGTAATTGTGAACCAAGAAATGATTGAACAGGCAATAAACCCTCATGTAGAAAATATACCCAACCGACCGACAACTAATGCAATACAGTTCTCAGAAGAAGAATGGTTGGATATGGAAAGTGACGGCGAGGGCGAGAGAGACGGCGAAGGGGACGGCGACGGAGACGAGGATGGAGACTGGGAAGTTACAGACACTATCGCCCAGTATTACGAAAGCGAAAATGAAGAACCACCTTCTTTGAAAGAAACCGAAGTAATTCGGTTCAATAAATCTATATTACCCATTCAAGAAACGGCAAATATTGCTCCTCCTCTCCCTCCCATAGTAGAGGATTCTTTCAATACTATTAATGAACCTATTATAAAATTCAAAAGTGATATAACTGGTCAAATGCTCACTATAAACGAACCTGAAAAAACATTGAAAAATGAACAGATACCTCAGTCTACTGACAACAAGCAACTTCCAACTAGTGCCGCAACCAGTGAAGGAAACGACCTTATAATGATGGAAGAAGACTCAACTAGTGAAACGGCAGTAGAACCGGATAACACAGTAATGGAAGAGGAAGAACAAGACAGTGGATACTCCGACTTGATTATATTGGAAGAAGATGCTGGGGAGGAAGAAGATGCTGGGGAGGAAGAAGATGCTGGGGAGGAAGAAGATGCTGGGGAGGAAGAAGATGCTGGGGAGGAAGAAGATGATGGGGAGGAAGAAGATGATGGGGAGGAAGAAGATGCTTCACCTCAAAAAGGAGGTATATTAACTGACGCAAATCTCGATGGAAGACCAATCTCGTTTCTCGAGAGACTACAATCACGAGAACCAACTTTATTTCTTTCAAAGAAACAAGGCAAATATGATACTTACTCCCGTATGTGTGAATCGAACTTGAAAAGACAACCTGTTATTTTAACGGAGGAAGAAAAGAATGACATTGACACAAACCACCCAAACTCCTACTCCCAGTCGATTAAATACGGAACAGGAGATGAAAAATATTGGTATATTTGTCCTCGATATTGGTGTCTAAAAACAAATACTAGTATTACCGAAGAAGAAGTCAAGAGAGGAGTTTGTGGTGGTGTTATTCCAAAAGACGCTACTAGAATACCCCCAGGACATTATGTATATGAATTTAACTCAGGCACAAAGCAACATCTCGACACGAACGGTAAGTATATCAATAATAATCCCGGGTTTTTACGAGGTGACTCCCATCCAGAAGGTAAATGTATACCGTGTTGTTTCAAAGGGAGTTGGGACAAACCCCAGCAAGTAACAAGGCGACAACAATGTTTGCAAAAAACACCGTCTTCTCCTTCGGTCACGGGGGAAGAAGATGCCACTAAACTGGACAAAGATACTGTGAGTAAGACTACCCCTCCTGTTCCTACACCAACCGCCCAAAAACGAGGAGATGTATTTTACATAATAAGTTCTTTGACTTATCCTATACAACCTCATCGACTGGGATTTCTACCAGTGTCTGTACAAAAACTGTTCCAAACGGATGTTTCAAAGATGGTATTACGCTCAAATCCTGCAAATATCAAACCAGACACCCCTTGTTTATTACGTTATGGAGTGGAGTATTCCAATAAACAATCATTTATTTCATGTTTTGCAGAAATCTATGCGTATAAACAAGAACTAGAATTACCCCCCACAGTTGCGGAAATGAAACGGATAATGGCCGAAAATATTACTATAGACAACTTTATTGGGTATCATAACGGCTCGTTGGTCAGTGTTTTCAAAGAAAAAAGCCAATATGATTCAAATACTACTCCCAGTAACGAAAGTGACGGTGCAATATTCCTACAAACTCCTTACAGTCGTTCTCCTGAATTCTTTACTTCTTTGAAAGATACTCAAATATGGAAATCTACTTTTACAGAGAACGACAAACTGAGAGATAGTGAAATACAAGATTTCTTGAACGGGAATAATGAGGGTAAAAATAGTTTCAAACTGGCGTTCTTAAAAAACATCATTCTTTCTTACCAAAATTTTATTTCTTACTTGAAAGACCCAGACACCGAGATTGACCATACATTCTTATGGGACGCTATCACTGATAGTAATCCTCTCCTAATAAAAGATGGGATAAATCTAATTATTATACAGATACCGAATGACGACTTGACCGACAATGTAGAAATAATATGCCCCACCGTTACCGCCTCTAACAAGTCCTACGATTTTACTAATCGCGAAACCGTAATCTTACTCAAACAGGAGGACTTTTATGAACCAATATACCTCTACGAAGAAAAAAATAAAATGATACGTTTAACAAAAGCATTCTTAGAAAACTCGCCTATAAAACCGGTCGTCGAAACCATACAAAAAATCAAGACGATTACAATGAAATATTGTTCCTCTCAGCCGAGTCTTCCGAGAGTCTACCATTTTAAGAAAAATCACGAGATAAAACAGACCGAGCAAATATTGAAGAACAATGACTATAAAATCCATCTACAGCTTTCAAACTATCAAGGTAAAATAATAGGATTATATGTATCTCATCGTGCAACCCGAAAGACGATTTTGAAAGACACTACAGAAATACCGATTGAAGGTGTATATATCCCCATCTACCCGTCTTCCCCCCTTCCCTCGATACCAACTGAATTTGCGGATGCAGACGGTGTATATAACGATATATACAAAAATTACGAAACCACTCTTTTAAGACTGCGAAACATTCAAAGAAATACAAATCGGATGATGCGGGTAGAACCTAAGGTGAAAATTTTGGAAGATGGACTGGTAGTAGGTATTTTGACAGAGACGAATCAGTACATACAATTGTCACAACCAGAAACACTGGAAAATACGGTTGTTATAGATGGAGTAAATCCATTGGATACGATAACCGGTTCTAGCCATTTAGTTGCGGACAAAACACTGTCTATTTCAACGGAAGAAGACGAAGAACGTGTTATTATGATTCGGAATGTTTCTTTGGAAAGTCAGTTCTATCTTATGTTTCGTTCAGTCGCGCGTATAACTCTTGGTAAATATCAGTTGTCTAATATGTATGTCAGGAAAATAAATGTTATTATTCAGGATTCGAGTTTACTATTCAAAGAAAAAATAGCGGCGTTAATAGATGTATTGAAAGATATGTTGATGCGAATAGTGACATTTAAACAGATGGATGACAAATTACTGAGTAAGTTTATACCGGTTCTTAATAAATCAACAGATAGTGAAAATAAAACCTATCTTGTTGAAAAAACCGGAGGGGAAGTCAAAGAAACCAACGTAGGATTGCCTTTATATTCGGCAGGTGCACCGGCAGCGGCAGCGGAGGCGGCACCGGCAGCGGCAGAGGCAGCGGCAGAGGCACCGGCAGAGGCACCGGCAGAGGCACCGGAAGCGGCACCGGAAGCGGCGCAACCGGCGGCGGCGGGCGTGGGATTTCCTTTATATTCAAAAAAGCGACCGAAGGGAGCTCATATGAATATTATCTTACCTAAATTCAATTTAGTAACCGGACATGATAACGAAATACTGTATTATACGAAACTTGCGGATGAACTACTCCGTCATGAACGCATCCGTCTTTTTATGTTCCATCCGCGTTATTTCTCAGTGATACCAAATCAAAGATATAACATTGACCAAAACGAATTATTGGTATTACAATCACTATTAACACACGACTATTTCAAAGACATTCGCATTTACAACGTTGCTCCTCAAATCCGTAACACGGATTACAACTTCGCAGAACCCGCTATCACAGAGCAATACACTAATAAAGTCAAACGTGAAGAACTCATGCAGGTCGAACCAGGGAAAGACGACTTGCTGACAAATACACAGTCGAAACCATGCGTCAGTGCAATTCGCCCCGTTGCTGGAAATTGGAGCCGTGAATTTATGAGTAATAATAAAACCAAAGAGATAGTATTTAAAAACAGCGTGGTGTGTTCCTATTCACCTATATTGCATATTTTACAGAAAAAAATACAGGGTGTCGGCGAGGTGACAGTCGATTTAGTGCGTAAAATATTATGGAATGGATATAGCAAGTATTTTGATAAGTACAGGGCGCAAATTTTACTGGTTTTAAAGAAAGAGGGTAAATACGATTTTGTAGAACGCATAGTAAAAGGCCTCGTTTCTTTCGAAACAGTGGTACATAGTGAAGATTACTATATGACAAATTTAGATTATTGGATTGTTTCCATTGAGACGAACGCACCCATAATTCTATTTAACTCTACTACTTTAAAAAATATAGAAGGTGATATTGATTGGTTATTCTTAGGTGGGGGAGATATACATGGTAATATAGATTATATCCGCTCTCCTGCGTTGGTAGAGAGGAACCACCCCCCTAGATACAGTATTATTGTCCCTTCTTTCAAATATACTAGTATGAAAAAAATGAAAGACAGTATAGAAAGAGGGTTGGAAGAAAAACCGGGATTTACAAATAATACCATTTCTTTGACAGACTATTTGGAAAAGGTTTCTTTGAAAGAACCGGTGGTAATGGTACCAAAAAAAAAGAAAATAGTAATAGAAAAATCAGAAAAGTAGGACTCCATTGTACCCCCTCCAATATTCCTACGAACTCCTCCATTGGGGGCGAAGCCCCCAGTGAAACCCCCATTGGGGGCAAAGCCCCCAGTGAAACCCCTTTTGCTTCTTACTTTTGGGTAGACATAGCCTACCCAAAATTGAAAAATCCGGAGGAGTGGCCGAAGGCCACGACGTAGGATTTCTTTTATATTGAAAAATCCGGAGAGCGACTGAAAGGAGCTCGTAGGATTTCTTTTATATTTCGGAGAACGACCGCAGGGAGTTCGTAGGAATATTCAGGAGAACGACTGTAAGGAGTTCGTAGTAATATTAGGATTCAGTCGTTCTCCGGATTTTTCAATATTCCTACGAACTCCATGTGGTCGTTCTCCGGAATATAAAATAAATCCTACAATCTCCCTTTGGTTGTTCTCCGGATTTTTCAATATAAAAGAAATCCTACAAACTCCCTACGGTCGTTTTCCGGATTTTTCAATAAGGAAGCTCGTAGGAATATTAGGTAAAAGGTTAAAAACAACATAATATTATATTACAGAAGCAGCGATTGTAAATTATTTCAGTCATACCATTACGACTATTATAAATGACAGAAAATATTACATCTCTCGAATTTATCCATGAATTAGAACCCATATATAAAAAGAAGATAACCCCTAAAAATGGGAGAACTGCCTATACTGTGGTTTCAGTCGATTTCGTCCCTTCCAGTCAACCAAAAGATGTAGTAGTGGATGGTAGTACCCCCGAGACTAACCCGAAATATCCGCCATCGCCTCGCATCCACCCATACAAATATCCGAGTGTTAACCTCGCCCGTTCCATTGTATTAAATGAAGATGAAACCAAGTTACTGTCTTTTTCGCCCCCCAAGTCGATACCTTTCGATGATTTCAAAGAAATATATAAAAATTTAGACCTCGAAAAAGAAGACCCATTATGGTTGGGAACAGAACGGTTTGTAATAAACGAGATTATAGAAGGAACTATGGTGAATCTATGGTGGGACTATAGTAATAATAAATGGGAAATATCCACCAAAAAGTCCGTATCTGGAAACTATAGTTATCCGAACCATCCCTTCCCCCGGACATTCAAAGAAATGTTCATAGAAATTGTCGGCAATTATGAAGAGTTCGGGGAGGACGATACCGTCGAACTAAACAAGAAATATTTTTACAGTTTTGTTATGAAACACCCCGACAACCATATTGTACATAATGTAATAAAACCCGAAATTTATTTAGTGGCCGTATATGAAAAAATAGGGGCGTGGGAAGTAAAATATATCCCCCCTGCCATTTTCAAAGAGTGGGACATTCTTTCATCCCGGGCGGTCATTAAATACCCCCTTTCGTTTGGGTTCGACTCAATGTCGCTTACGTCTATTATCTATACGTATGATGACATTACCACCACCATTGATAAGAGAAACCGGATGGTATTGAAAAACCAGGAAAGTGACCAAAGGGAGAATGTAGGATTTTTAAACTCTTTCAATAGTGGAACAGTGAATCGGTGTGGTGTGACTAATTATACTATGGGTGTAATGATAACCGACAAAGAAACTGGATATAGAACCAAGGTTGAAAATACAGTATATAAATACCTAAAAGAATTACGCGGGAATCATCCCAGTTTCAAATATAAGTATCATGAACTGGTTTATACGGGGCGATTATACGAATTCATTTATTACTTTCCGCGATACACCGAATTATTTATGGAATTTCAAAGAGAGTTTGAATCGTTCGTATACAATATATACAATTATTACGTGAGTAAGTATATATTGAAGATTATTGAAAACCCTAGAGAAGCGGTCAAAGACCAAGACGCAGGGGGTCTTTTATATTCCCGAGAGCGACCGAATCCTACTTTTCGGGTAGGCGCAGCCTACCCAAAAGTAAGAAGCGAAAGAGATGTCACTTGGGGCGAAGCCCCCAATGAGGGAGCTCGTAGGAACAATGCTACCAATGACAGCCACAAAATACCTAGTCAATATAGGTATCATGTGAATAATTTACATTATAATGTATATATACCATCTGTGAAGAGTGAGAAAAAACAGGTAATTAACATACAAACAGTATATGAGTATGTATGGCGGATGCCGATAAAGTCTATAGTTTTCTGGTTGAATTATGATAAAACGATGTCGAGGAAAAATCGCAAATGCCAGTTGATGGAAGATGACACAAGTCGTTAACCCTTTAACCCTTTAACGGTTATACATCCAAATATGAAAAAATCCTACGAGCGACCGAATCCTACTTTTCGGGTAGATTATGCCTACCCAAGAATAAGAAGCAAAAGGGGGGGTCACTGGGGGCTTCGCCCCCAATATTTCTACGAGCTCCCTTCGGTCGCTCTCCGCAATATAAAAGAAATCCTACAAACTCCCTATGGTCGTTTTCCGGATTTTTCAATAGAGGAGTTCGTAGGAATATTCCCATGAGCCCTTTTCAATCGCTCTCTAGATTTTTCATTACAAGAAAATATGCATATATTATATAACATTCTATAAATAGATGCCTATCATAGGACAAGGCGGGTTTGGGTGTGTCAATGAGCCGTCACTGCGTTGCAAAGAAAAAAAGTCAAATGCGTTTTATGATAAAAAAATATCAAAACTGTCTTTAGTGAAAGACGCAAAAAAAGAGTTCAATAGTCAGATAATTGTTGATACAAAAGTAGACCCTTCTTTTGAATTCCATTTGCCTCCACCAACATTATGTAAACCAAATGTTCGCGAAGAACGTGCAGAGTTGGAAAAATGCAAGCTAGTCCGTAACAAAACAACCGGACAACTCATACCAGAAAATGATATGGCATTAATGATAATGCCAAATGGAGGAGAAGACCTGGAAAAATTTACCTACAATTTCGTTTTAACGCCTGATATTTACCACGATAAAACACTACCCATAGAAAAAAATTTGTACTTACACCCTACAAAGTTCATCAACTATGGTACGGATAAAACACTCAATAAAATCAATGTAATTACCCAGTTTTGGACAAACAGTATGATGTTAATCGACGCCATCAGTACTTTCATACAAAAAAAGGTAACACATAACGACTTAAAACCAGGAAACATTTTATATGACCATATACAGGGAAGATTCAATATTATAGATTTTGGGCATACAAGACACTTTTCCAAATACAAACTACCCGGTTCACACTTTTCGTACCCCCCTGAAACGTATTTGAAAACCCCGCAAATATACAATGAAGTTCTTAGATATGACCAGTCACAGTTTAAAGAATATTTAGGAATAGACCCATATGATATTAAAAAAAGTTTTATAGACAGTTACCAGTTTTTTTTGGTATATGTATTCCCCATGTCCATGTTTTCAGAACCTCATGTGTCGTCGTTGAAATTCAAGACTAGAAAACAAATAGAGAAGCTTATACAGGTATCTACATACAAAAATCATACATTAGGCGAAATCCGCGAAAGATGCTTAGCTACAAACGATATTTATGGTTTAGGATTGGCTCTGATGTATGTTTTTGCACGAACATACCGATATTTAGGAGAATGGAACGACACTAGTAACGAAATTATGTTGAATAATTCGTTCATAATGAAAATGTACGAACTGCTATTTTCAATGATTCATCCAGACCCGTTCAAAAGAATCAGAATAGATGAATTACGAGTAAAGTATGAAGAGACGTTAAAGTTATTAGTACCGGATTACATAAAACCCGCGTTTTCTCCCGCAAATACATTATCGCCATCTGCACTGAAAAACTTACAAAAGTTCAATGAAAACGATTCTCCAATCAAAACCGGCAGGGATTCCACCTCGTCTTCGAACGCCGTACCTGTACCCACCGCCCTATCTCCTTCCACTACCAAGTCCGTTAAAAAAGATGATGATACAGTAAATATGGATGAACCAAAATTGGATATGAATGCCGAAATAATGCCACCCGAAAACGCATCTGTAAAAGTTGATGCTAAATTAGATGCCAAAGAAGACGCAGAACAACCGATATTTACACTCGATACTGAAATAAACCCCGACCTAGAGATTCCTCACGAACAATATAACAGTTTTATTTCGAGTGAAACTTGTAATAGTGAAAACGAATCATTTCGTGAGTTAAATACCCATTATATTTTCGTTCTAGACGAAGATAGTCAACAGCGATTTAAATCGTCGGATATGAAAGAAAAAGATACCCACGAAACCCTTCTAGTGGAACAGGCACACCCCCCCGCAAAGACGTCGAACGAGCAAACCATTATCGATAGGATAAACAAACAAATAATAGCATTGTGTAATAAAAAAAATATAATAATTTACGTTTTATTACAGAACTCTTCTTTCAAAACGAACCAGTTCGTATCTCTCTTTGGTAAGTTTATCAGAGAAGATATTCCCGAAAAATACTATAGTAATATTATTATCATCAATGTATTTGAAGCGGATAAAGTGAAATTGACCGACCCATTATATGCCCAGTACGATTCTTGTAAAAAATACTGCCTGCCAAATGTCATAGATAAGAATACGAACGCTAAGAGATTCTTTCAAATATTGAATGTATGTTGCGAAAAATCCCACGATGGGAAATTAATTCGTCATACTGAAAAGAATAAAACATACGCATACAAGTTCATGCAAACAACCCGTTTATACGATTTCAAAGATGTCAAAGATATGATTTTGGAAAGAAAATGCTCCTCCGGTAAGTTAATTCAGTTCACTGGTACATGTTGGATAAACGCGATATTAAACGCACTTATTTTACCGAAAATATCACGCAAGTATTTATTGATTCAGGCGAAAAAGAATATCGAAAAAGACCCGGCGAATAACAAACACCCACTCTATGATTTGTATTATAACCGCGGTAAGTTGTCTTTCGAAAACGTACTGTCATCCATTCTATATAATATCTTTATTAAAAAAGAACGCCCGTCTGATAATAAAAGAGAATTGAAGAATGACTTTATACTCACTTTTGCGGATAAAATAAAGAGACACTGTATAGCCAAATACAAAGACATACCGGTCATAGGTGCTAAAAAATACAAAACAAATGACGTTCAATTTGGAGTGACGGGTACTTTCCGTACTATCACCTATTCACTCATCGAAATACTCAAAACCTATGCGAAAGACTATCCGCATATCTATCGTGTATTTACCATGAGGATGCCGACGAGATTCACTATAAAAGAACTCGCATCAATACGAAAGCCCGTGCTAGAGAAGCGAATAAAGAAGGACAAATATAACTATCGACTAACTTCCTGTTTAATATCCCAAAATAGAGGGTCCCATATGATTTGCGGGTTTACTTGTGGCGATAAAGAGTACATATATAATTCGAATATGAGAATAGCAGTTGAATGTAACTGGTCTAAATACGATTTCACAAATTACATTGACTACTATAACAATGTTATGATGGAAGATTATCGCCGCAAAGGGAAGAAATGGAGAGTACGAAACCTGACAATTTATATAACATGTTTGATATACACCGTTGAAAGTGAAGACGACCACAAAGAACTCGCATCAGACGAGGCGCTGGCAGAGGGCACTTTCGTTCCCGACTTTCCTTGCAAATTGAAGAAAAAATACGCCAATCTTCAGACATTGCGTCCAGCCACTGCGAAAAATACTAAACGCACAAATGTTGTGCGAAAAACTGTCGCCAGTTGCAAAAAGCCGAATCAAGAGTTGGTGAATGGGAAATGTTTGAAAATGTGCAAACCCGACCAAATCCGAAATGTTACTACAAATAGGTGCGTCAATATTGTAACCTCCGCCCGAAGGAAAACCGCGAAAAAAAGATAAACGGATGGTATAGTATAGTCTAATACTCCTATGAGCTTATTTTTAGTAGCTCTCCGGAATATAAAAGAAATCCTACGAGCTCCTTTCAGTCGCTCTCCAAAGAATATGAATTTACAATCCGTGATAAATACTGCAATTGCGTCGAATGATTTGAGAGACCCGGACCATTTTATTATAGTGAATTTGGCCGATGTCATTCATCAATACAACCACTGGAAATTGAAACTACCAAGAGTCGTACCATTTTACGCTATAAAGTCGAACTCAGACCCGGTTATCATAAAGTTATTGCATGGTCTCGGATGCGGGTTCGACGTGGCAAGTATAAAAGAAATACAAACAGCATTGGAATGTGGGGTCGAACCACATAAAATGATATATGCAAACCCGTGTAAGTCGGTTAAATATATCGAATTTGCGAAAGATGCCGGAGTAAACCTCATGGTAGTGGACTGTATATGTGAAATGGAGAAGATACGCGATTATTACCCAGAAGCTGCCGTACTTGTGCGAATAAAGGGTGACGACTCACATTCTTTATGTAAGTTCAATTCTAAATATGGGTTGGATATGGATGAAATAGATGGGATTTTTAGAAGGGCATTAGAACTTAAAACGAGGATAAAAGGTGTTTCTTTCCACATTGGGAGTTTCTGTAAAAATAAAAACGTATTTTTGGATGCGATTCAAAAAAGTAGACGAGTGTTTGAAATAGGAAAACTGTATGGATACGATATGAACATTCTGGATATTGGAGGAGGCTTTTTGGGGGACATTCATAATACATTATTTGACGAAACGGCGGATGTGATAAACGGTGCAATCTGTGCGAATTTTCCGTCGAATGAAATAGACAATATGCAATTTATAGCAGAACCTGGACGTTATTTTTCTTCTGCGTCACATACACTCGTTACATCTGTAATCAGTATTAAATCGAAGGTGGATAATGAAACGGGGGAAACAACTATGATATATTATATCAACGACGGTATATATGGTATATTTTCGGGGACGGTGTTCGACTATGCGAAGTATAGTATCGAAATCGAAGACCACGACGTAGGAATATTGAGAAATGACAGAGAGAATACATTGTATAATAGCATTGTATTTGGCCCTACCTGCGATTCAGTCGATATTATTGACAAGGGGTGTATGTTACCACTACTACGATTGGGGGACAGGTTGATAATACGTAATATAGGTGCTTACTCAATTGCGTCTGCTACGGAGTTCAATGGATTCCCTATACCTGAAAAATATTATATATCATTGAAAAATTCACCCAGCAAGTGAAAAGAGCTCTCGCGATTGTTCAATATTTCTACGAACTCCCTGCGGTCGTTCTCCGGAATATAAAAGAAACCCTACGTCGTGGCCTTCGGCCACTCCTCCGGATTTTTCAATACTCCTATGGCGTGGTCTTCGACCACTCCTCCGGACTTTTCAATAAAAAATAAAAAATGGTTTTATTTTTTATTTGTTTTTTTTTACTTGGTGATTTACATATATATCCCTTGGTGAACAATCATAACAGTGAATGAAAGGAAGTTATATATTCAGGAAAACGTCCGTAGGGAGATTGTAGGATTTCTTTTATATTACGGAGAGCGAATGAAAGGAGCTCGTAGGAATATTATGTTTACACCACATTCGTATAGTTATCACTGTGAGAAGTAGCAGCAATAATATGCACCCTTGAGGTGGAGCTTCGTCTTTTATTACCTATCCTAAAATCTTTCAACAGTGTAGATTTGACCAAACACATAGCAAAACAACTGACAAATACAATAACCATTATTGTTCCTGCATCAATCACTGTTTTAACATAGGAAGAACTCGTGGGAATATTATTTGTAGGGCAACTATAGAAATTGTTAAAACAATTTGTATAGCAGTCGCTGACAATGGTGTTGTATTTTCCATTGTGGTTAGTACCATCAACACACCCATACCCCAGAGGTACTTTGGTTTTACACATGCTCTGGCAAGATTTCAAGTTGTTACAAGAAACGTTTGTGGTGTTTAGATGTTTGCATGATTCTAACTCTTTATTGAATTGGTTGTCGAAAATACGATTGTAACAACAGAAATCATTCATTCCACATATAGTAAATAACTGATTTGTTAAATACACTCTTTGATTACAACCCTGGTTAGGTGTATTTTTTTTGGAAGTAGTATTCGTACCGATTAATACATCATTTATATGAACTTTATTTGTGGCGTGGTGTTTGATATTTCTCAGATTACCACTTGCAGTAACAATGTGATATAAATATATTATGACAATGAGTGTATGGTTAGACATGTTGACTTATTGAAAAATCCGGAGAGCGACTGAAAGGAGCTCGTAGGATTTCTTTTATATTGAAAAATCAGTAGAGCGACTGAAAGGAGCTCGTAGGAATATTGTGAATAGCAAGTGAAATGAATACACATCTGTAAAATATAAAAAATACAGTCAATTTTATCGAAAAATATGGAGAGAGAGGCGGTTATGTCTACCCTAAAGTAATATTCCTACGAGCTCCTTTCAGTCGCTCTCCTGATTTTTCAATATTCCTACGAACTCCCTGCGGTCGTTCTCCGGAATATAAAAGAAACCCTACGTCGTGGCCTTCGGCCACTCCTCCGGATTTTTCAATATAAAAGAAATCCTACGAGCTCCCTTCG
>Ga0114962_10000987_pt1 | contig 24646 bp, 46 predicted proteins | sample C_130820_MF_Meta_FD_87017 | JGI IMG/M metagenome (GOLD analysis project Ga0114962, IMG submission 87017) | Freshwater microbial communities from Lake Croche, Canada to study carbon cycling - C_130820_MF_MetaG | ecosystem: Environmental > Aquatic > Freshwater > Lake | place: Lake Croche, Canada... | reverse complement strand
CTTTTCGTAGATGCTCGCCTGCCAGAAGTTCGGGCGAGGACGATTACGAATAGAGAGAGTGCCTTCGGCAGACTCAAATACGATGGCAACGACACTGCTGTCGCTGTCTCGCACCACTTCGGTTGGGTTGATAATCATCAGGTTCCTTTTCTAATCGGTTATTACTACCCAAATATTATGGCAGGTCTGTGTATCAAAGTCAAGTCATTGTGAGAACCCTTTATTTACAAGGGAAAATGGGCTTCACAAAAAAATCAAACATAACTTGACAAGCACTACTAAACCACCGTATTATGTATGTATGGAAACAACCGATACGAAAGAAAACCAAGTGACCAACACCATACTGTTCACGGGCAACACCCGTGTAAGCGGAAGCCGTGAGTTGCAAATGACGCAACACGCAGACAACACCTTTACCGTGACCCTTGTTGCGTTTGACGACGAATGGGTCGGCCCGACCTACACGCTCCTCATCACCACCGACAGTTTCCAAAAGGCGGAGAAGTTCGTTATGGGATACTGCCACCTTTACGACCAGACCGACACCAAAGACAATGCCTTCGCAGGCATCTAACAGATAAGGAAATAGATATGACAAACAAGCAAGACCTGATTGCCCGTGTAGAGGCACTGCGCCCCCCACTTGGTGACGACGTGTATGGCTACCGCAACGAAATCATCGACAAAGTGATTGCGATTATGGAAGCCCGTCTTGATGACGACGGTATCGACATTGACCTGCCCATTGACCAAGCGATGAACTTCTAATGACCAAAGTCACCAAAGTCACGACCACCGCAGAGCGCATCGTCGCACTAATGAGCCAGCCGACCTACGACGTACACGGCACGTTCATTAGCCCTACCAAAACGTATTCACCTTCAACACTAAAGAAGGCAATGCGTATTGTGCCGATTGCCGAAATCCGCACGACCCTAGAGAACTTGTGTGAGCAAGGCGTGGTGAAGCCCAATGGCATAGTCCTGCCTTTGTTCGGTCACAAGCGAGAAACAACCTACACAATCACCACACAGAAAGAAACAGACAACTAATGACCAAATCCCACCTAATGAAGCCCGTAAGCCTTCCCCCAAGAAAGGCAGGGCGACCTAAGAGCGCAAAGAGCGACATTATCGTTGCTCGTCGCCAGCAGTTGCGTGAGAACCCGAATCAGTGGTTCCTGTTTGACAATGACGCTAAGTTCCCTGCCGGAATCAACATTGTCGTCGCCAACCTGATGGGCTTGCCGACTAACACCAAAATGAACCGTAAGAAATGGGAAATCAAGGGTGCGACCCGAAAGAACCCCAACGGCAAGTTTTCCCTTTACGTCGGATACTTCCCGAACGAGGAGGCGTTCTAATGGGTCTTGACCAATACGCCTACGCCGTTCGCCCCCACAGCGACAACACCGACTTTGAGTGGACGTGGGAAGCGCACGAGCAAGACTACGACAGCAAGGTCACCAAAATCGCTGAGTGGCGCAAGCACAGCGACCTACAAGGCTGGATGGAAACCCTGTATCTGCGTAAGTGCGATGAGCATGGCGTTGAGCCACGGATGGGCGCAGAGGGTTCGTGGTTTGAGGGTCAGGTGACCTTTAACTGCCAGCCCCTACGCCTGTCCTACCAAGACCTGCTGGACTTGCGTGAGGCGGTCAATGGTGAAGCCTTACCCGAAACGACAGGTTTCTTTTTCGGTCAGAGCGATGAACACCACAAAGAGGAAACGCTACGGTTCATTGAGGATGCCATACGGGCTATCGGTCAAGATATGACTATCTATTACGACAGTTGGTGGTGATTATGCAGACAAGCGAAGCACGCAAAAGGCGAGAGGAGAAAAACACCCCCCCCTACGCCGTGGGCGACCTTGTTCAGTATTGGGTCTACGGAACGACGCAGGTGAACATTGACGGACTAGAGGAACCCACACGGGAATCGCAGTACGGCACAATCACGGAAATAACACCCACTAACTACCGTGTGAAGTGTCACGACGGCGGTGAACGGTACATGAAGTTGCACCATTTTGTAAATGTGTATAGAAAGGTAGTGCGATGAAACTAGCCCTAGAAATCTTTGTTCCCCTGCTTGTGTGGCTGTCTATTGCGTGGTTCGTCAGCGACGGTTTCAAAGAACCTAGCGAGGCACGCTACGTCTTGCTGATGCCACTATGCCTTGTTGCTGGGGTGGGGGCCGTTGGGGGCTTGGTGCTGTTCTTGTCTTGGCTTTACTAGCCCTCATAGACAAAAGAAAACCTTAAATAAGACCTTCAGCCTCATTTTTGTCCGCCCATTGTTCCAAGTTGTCGGCATCCATGCGGACATACTGAGCCGCAAGGCGCAGGACTGACGCTGGCGTGCAGTCAGGGCGTTGCCCGTAGCGACTACAGGCGATTTGCATCGCCCAACTGCGTTCGTGGCGTTCGTAGCGTGCTTCTCGCTCGGCGTTTCGTTCTTGTTCTGCTTTATCTAGTATCACAACTATATAAGCGGGACTTCGACCCCAAAATGTCAAAAAATCTTTGCATCTGTTCCAATGTTGCTACAGGGGTGTAGTCTGGTGATGAAATGCACCACTTCCTAACGACCCATGCCCAGTTTGGATACGGCGTAGCCACCGGCTTCGTGGTTGCCCTGCTTTTGGGATACCTGCATAGCACCCGCCGCAAAGACTAACCGCAAAGGATTTCACTAAAAATGAATCCGGCAATTTCCAAATTGATTATTGCCACCCCCGAACAGCGTCGGGAAATCTTGGCAAATCTGAACCCCGACGAACTGTCGCAAGTGTTCAAAGAACTAGAGGAAATAGAAAAATCACCCCAACGTCGTTGGTACTGCACCCGTGAAGTTTGTGACGGACGACCCCACGCAGGATTTCATTGGTGCGACCACCCAATCGATAGCGCAAATCACGTTGCTTGGTGCAACCACGCCCGAACACCTCAACGCCCACCAACCGAGGACGAAATGCAACCGTGGCTGACATGGTTCTTTAGTGGGGGTCGTGGAACGGGCAAAACCAGAGCCGGGGCAGAGTGGGTTTTGGATTTGGTGTGGAACCAAGGCTACAAGCGCATTGCCTTAGTTGGTAGAACGCCTGCGGACGTGCGTGATGTCATGATTTACGGGGATAGTGGAATAATGTCAGTGTCCGACCCCCACCCACGCCCACACCACGAGCCGACCAAGCGACGGCTGGTTTGGCCTAACGGCGCACAGGCTTTCACCTACTCGGCAGCCGCCCCTAGCCAGTTGCGAGGCCCACAGCACGATGCGGCGTGGTGCGATGAGTTGGCGGCGTGGACAGACGCTAACAAGGGTGACACATTGGACACCTCGTGGAACAACCTAATGCTTGGTCTGCGCTTGCCGGGGAAAAACCCCAAGTGTTTAGTCACCACCACCCCCAAACGGGTCAAGTTGGTGCGTCAGGTTATGGAGCGTCGCTCTACGGTTATCACCACCGGCACAACCTACGAGAACCTACACAACATGGCGGCCGCCTTCAAAGAGCAAGTGCTGACGGCGTATGAGGGCACACGAATTGGAAGGCAGGAACTTGACGGCGTGCTTTTGACCGACGTTGAGGGGGCGTTGTGGAATTTGGAAATGATTGACGAAAATCGTGGGCGGTTTGCATCGTGATAGAAGTCAGCCCTGACGATTTTGAGGAAATAGTCATTGGCGTTGACCCTGCCGTCACGTCGGGTGAGGATGCTGACGAAACGGGCATTATTGTCGCCGCACGAGGCCCACATCAGCCCGATACCTGCGTTATTCCCCACTGTAAGTGGCACGCCTACATTTTGGAAGACGCTACGTTGCCCAAAAGCAACAAGTCATCACCTGACCGTTGGGGTCGGCGTGTGATTGAGGCATACGACCAGTGGAACGCCAGCGTGTGTGTTGTCGAGAGTAATCAAGGCAAAGAACTACTGCGCTCGGTGTTGCAAAACATCAGACCCGACCTGCCCGTAGAACTACCCCATGCAGGCGTATCAAAAGAGGCACGAGCGGAACCCATCGTGGCCCTCTACGAGCAGGGACGTGTTCACCACATAGGCGACCCCATCCACTACGCCTTTTTGGAAGACCAGATGACGACGTGGGTTCCAACGGGTAAGCGTGGACGTGTATCACCAGACCGTATGGACGCTCTTGTGTGGGCTGTGACCCGTTTGGATATCAACGGCACTAACCGTAAGGTCAAGCGTTCGTTTGACGGTATGGTTCCGTTAGGGTTCGGTCAGCAAAACGGATGGGCTATCTAGCCCTCTTCCGCCCACCTGCGCCCCTCTGGCGTTTCCAGCCAAAGCCGTAGGGACTCTTGTTCTGAAGGGTGTAGGGCTTCGGTGAGTGACAGGCGGTCAATCCAATACTCAACCCCCCGTAGGGGTGCTACAGCCTCTTCTGCGGTGGCTACAAATCGCCCTGTAGCGTCACGAAACACCCCAGACCAATCCATAGGCGAGCGCATTACAACGCCTCTATGGGGCTTGTAGGGCGCACTGTTAGGTTGTTTAACGCCTGAATTGGGTCGCCCAACAGACTTTGGAACGCAAGGCTGGCTTCGTCGTTGCTCTCGTCGTCAAGGTCGGCTTCAGCACACTCTTTGTCCAACAGGTCGAACCACAAGTCACCGAGAACGTCCTTTACCGCTTCCGCCATGTCCGCCATAGCAAGGCCAAAGTCCGTGTCGCTCACGATTTCAATGTCGCCATTGGGCTTGGTGACTTCCAGACGGAAGGTGCGCTTGCCGTTGGTGGTGATGGTAGAGAAACCAACTTTGGTTTCGCCCATTACATCCCACTTTGTTTCTTGTTTAGTTCCGAACATTTGGTTTCTCTTTTCTCTCTAATCTGTTAATACAAGTATAGCGAGTGGGTGTGACATAAGCAAGTCATGTCACACCCACTATCGCATTATTAGGCGTTTGCGGATGCCTTGCGTGCCTTGCTGACGTAGCGGTGGGCGGTTTGATACGAAATACCAAACGCCTTAGCCACGTTCACAACGCTCTCGCCGTCCTTGACACGCTGGACAAGGGCTGTTGCCTGCGTAACGTTCAGCAATGGCTTTGCGCCACGCTGGTTGCCGCTACTGGGTGCGCTGGCAGTGCCAGACAAATCCCTTACAGCCAACAACAACAACCTTACGGCACGGTCATTGTTTCCGTCGACTACCGCCGAAATTGCACGAGTCAGAATACTGATGGTGTTCTTATTCATGGGGGTTTCCTCCTTTCCTTTACTTGTCGTTCTTGGGGTCGCTATACCACGCTTGCGAGAAATCAACGGCTTGCTGAAGCAAATCGTCAGGGATTTTCCCCGTGACGGTCAAGGTCAGCAGACCAAATTCGGCAAGGCGATACAGAAATGTCTCGTCGGGTAGTTCGTCGTCAATCAGAATCCTGAACTGAACGAACACCCGATAGGCGATACCACGCTTCGGATACTTGTGGTCAAGCGGTGCGTATGAGCGTTGTCCAATCATTGACAGGACTTCGTAGGCACTGCTCGCCTCGAAAGTGTCGCCATTCCAAACGACTTTCCAAGTTGGCTCTGGTGGGAACATAAATGGCTCACTCATGATTACGCAATCGCTTTCAGGCTCTCGCCAATGTTTTCAAGTTCCAAGATTTCGCCGTTGCGAATTCGCAGATAGGTGTAGGGCTGAATGTTCTCTGCCCACGTCAGTTCTAGGCGTGCGTCCTCACAGGCAGACACAAGCAGTGGCATTGTGCTGGCGAACACCAGCGACCCCATAGCGGTCTGTGCGATAGCAAGGGGCGATTCGTTGCAACGGGCAAGGTGAAGGTCACGCTTGTCTCGTGCGTCAAGCCAAGCAAGTGCCGCACGACCCTGAAGGCTACGCAGAACTTCCTGTGGCGAGTGAATGGTGCGGTTCAGCAAGGCAAATGCCGCCTCACTGTCAACCTGCGCCTTGCGTTGCTCACCGAAGTAATCAAACACAGCGTCATCGTTGGTCAGCACGCCGTTGTGAATCCCGACAATCTTGCCCGACACAATCGGGTGGTTGTTCAGGTTGTTCTGTGGTGACCCCTTAGTAGCCCAACGAGTGTGGAGGATGGCACGACGAGTGCCACGACCCATTTGTTCAAGGTAGCCACCAAATCGGTCAGCAGGTACAGGGGCTTTGCTAATCGAAATGGTTGTTTTCTTAGTCTTTGCATCAGACTTGTTCACCCAAGCGGCACCCGTAGCGTCACGACCACGACTCTGAATCTGAATCAGTAGGCTGTTCGCCAACTTACGGCTATCGATTTGCTCGCCTTGTGCTAAGCAGAATCCTGCGATACCACACATATGTTTCTCTTTTCTCTCTAATCGGTTATTTATCAGTTATTCAATGATACTAGATACCCCTACCGCCTGTCAAATCAGACGGTAGGGAATATCCAATAGTTAGGCTCGCCCTCCAGCGACGAGCGAGGCGTGACGACCCTTCAAGTAGGTCTGAACGGGGCGACGCAAGTTCATACTGCCCAACATTTCGTCGGCAGTTGCGAACTGCGTGGTCACGTTGTCGGCAGTTGCCTTCTCAACGAGAGCCAAGATGAACTGAACCCACGCCCCGACCTTCTTTCCGTTGAGCGAACCTTGGTGCTGACGGAATTCAAGCGTTCCGTACTTGGCGTAGGCACTCACATTTACGACGTAGTAGCGGTCAGCGTTGCCCGTATTGCGACGGTTGTTGGCAGTTGCCGTAGCGGTGCGTGCGATACGCAGAGCGTTGAACACATGTGCGCTGTAGCCACTTGTAAGGCTGGCGTTGGTGAAGTGCTTGGCGTATGAAGTGTTGCGACGACTACGAGAAACCAAGTAGTCGATGTGGTTTTGGTTGGCGTGGTAAAGGTCAATGACCTGCATCAACTGCGCCCCGACCAGACCGTCCATACCGACATGAACATGGATACCGCAGGACTTGTCCACCTTTGCGCCAGCAGTACGCAGAGCCGACAAAGCCTTCTCTAGCGACTCCAAGCCAGCCTGACCACGAAGGATTGGCGACACCAACTCCAAGCCACGACCAGTTCCCGTTCCCTGTGACGAAACGGAAACGTCGGTGACGATTTTCCAATCAGCCATAACAACGTGTGAGTAGCCCTCAAAGGAAGCACGGATACCAACGTTGGCAAGTGCGTTGATTGCGCTCTGTGCCGTAGTGCCAAAGAATTCAATTTCCACACCGAAGGTGCGGTTGCTTGGCATACCGTTGATAGCACGACGGCGAACACTACTAATAGCGGTATTAGCGATTACCGTAGCCTGCTGGCTCACCGTCGAACGACCCTGACGGGTTCGTGCCGCACGAATAGCCATGTCGGCGGACTGTGGGCGAGGCTCACCAGTTGCAGGGTGAACATATCCACACTCAATGGCGATTTGGCGCAGGGTCATGTTGGTGGTGTTGCGAAGTTCAAGCGCACGGTTCTGCATGGCTTCAATTTCGGAACGGCAACGGCGGACACCTGATGTTTGGTATCGGTTACTGCGGTTATTGTTGCTTGGCATTTGGTTTCCTCTCGGTCTGTTATTTACAACACAACTACCTTACACTAGTTGAGTGAGGCTAGTCAAGTCATTATGCAACATTTCTTGAAGTCCTTTATTTACAAGGGAAAATGGGGGTCGCTGGCATAACACTTATTACATAATGAGCAATCACATAAGAGCATTACGAAAGACAAAGATAATGCTTGACGTGCTACACCCCCGTATGGCATACTGAATGCCACGACCAAACAGGTCGCACCAAATAGATAGGACACCCAATGAAGCACACCCCCAAACACAAGAGACAGCATCAACGCTTTCATCGCAACCCCAAGGCTCGCAAGGTTTATTTTGACGCATTCGTCATCACCAACCTTACGGCAGTTGGCTACCTAATGGCAAAGTTGGCACAAGAGGAAATCAACCACAGCGACATCAAGTTTGTTGCCCTGTGGGTGTTCCCTTTCTGGTTAGCCTTCGTTATTGCCATCGGCTTTTATCGTTCCCACAAAGAAATAAAAGCAGAGGGGTGATGCTCTGGCAGGTTGTCGCACGACACAATAAACGGAAGCGAGACTTCCAAGTCGAAGCCCCAACTGCTGAACAGGCTCGTGAGGATGCTCTGCATCTGATAGCGAATTACTACGCAGTCAAATCGGGAAGGCTTGGCAACGAAGTCTGGCTACACGGAACCGTGTCGATTATCAACGAAAAGTTGGAACAGCACACGCTCTACTAGACGTGGGTAGGGTCGGGCTACACGCTCGGCTCTACCCTGCTAGTGTCGGGCAGGTGAATAAGCCACGCACCCCGAAATCCATTCTCCAGAAATGGGCGAACGGTGGCAACACGCCATTCAGCCCTGAGCAGATTATGGAGGGGGTGGTTCGGGTCACGGGGGTCAAGCAAGACATGATTCTTGGCTCTGCCAGATACAGGCACATCGTTCGTGCCCGTCACCTGTGGTGGGCTGGGCTTCGCCATTACTGCCAATTGTCGTATCCCGAAATCGGTTTACTGGATGGCAAAGACCACACGACGATTATGTCGGGAGTGCGGAACGTGCCAGACGAAGTGGTGAAGGCACTTGGCGAATATTGCGAGCAACCCAACTAAAGCAACCCCCTTTGCGATACCATTGCGGTTATGGCAGAAATGTTGCAGTTCAGCATCGCAGAGGGCAAAGCCTCTCTCATCAAAACAAACGACGAGGGATACGTCACGCACGAGAACGTCGTCCTACTAGATACGCCGTTTCATACCCTTGCTGATTTTCTCAACGCCACCGCCATCGTTGAGAAAATGGGTTTTGAAACGGGCAACCCCGACTACGATTTGGAAAAATCCGACGATGGTGAATTGGCTTGGCTACAAATAGTGCCCAAGCCCATGCCCGTGTCGTTCGTTGGCTACCTGCCTGACAATGCGCTAGACCTTGCTAAGAGCGTAGGCGTTCCTGCGCTGGCTTTGCTGAACCACGACGACCTTGACCCCGAAAACGGTAGGGTTCGTGCCTACTTCAGCGTGTTGGCTCCTCGTGACTTTGAGTGGCAAACGACACCCGAATGGGAATGGCTTGTCAGCGTTTGAACTGCATCCGAAACCGTGGTCTGCTGAATACATAAGCGACGAACAGGTCTACCTAATCCTCGACGGAACGAGCAACACCCTGCTGGAAATGCCCCTTGACGATTTCCCCATGTGGGATTTTACGCCAACGGAAATCGTGAATTTGATAGTGAAATCCATAAATACTGCCGACGAAGCGGAACTTTACAAAAAAGCATTTCAACTTGCGTGTGGCTACATCGCCACTTTCCCCGATAGGGGTGATGACCACCCCGAAACCGTTGCCGACGAATTTCTAAAGGCTGGCAAGATTTCACTAAAAGTTTCATAACTAGGGTATTGTTTATTTATGGCACTATTTCGACGCAAGGTCAAACAACCAACGCTGGAAAATGTGCCGTTTCCGTCCAACGAAACAACTATGTCCATTGTCCAAGACGAGGCATTAGCCGCTGCGCTGAAACTTTGTGGGTTGCAACACGAAGTCTGGCAAGAACTTATTACCAATTTGGAAGATTTGGGTTTGAACATCAGTATTTCTAGTGAAATAAAACAAGAAATGAACCTTGCGATTGCTCAACTTCGTGCGTCGGGCGAAGTTGCTCTGAAAGTGTATGAAATGGAAGAGCATCAGTGAAAATCTGCTTTTTCTGCGGTCACTCCGAGTATCATCACAAGAAAGCGTGCAACTATCGCCCCCATGAGGGCATAGGTGAAACGCCTTGTTCGTGCCCCACCTTTCAGAAAGACCCCAATGACCGACGAAACTAAAGACAACGAAACTGCTGATACGCAGACCTACAACCTGTCGGGTATGGACATAGACGCTTTGCGTGAAGCCTTGGCGGCGACGCTGAAAGTGCGTGAAATTGAGCGCATTATGCTCGCTCGTGCCATTGGAACCATAGTGGAATTTACGCAAAAGCCACCGCAGGAAGTAATCGCTATTCTGTCGTCAGACATTGACAAGCAGTATCAGGATGTTGCCGACGACGTGGCGAAGCCACACTTGTATATTCCAAATCAGGGTGAAAAGAAACTACACATCCCCTTGGCAATCCCCCGAACCCAAGGGTAGCCACAACTTTCCACCACGTCGAAGTGCTGGCGTATCGGGAAACGCCGTTGTGATTTCTACGATTTCTACGCCCGCCTCGGACATCATTGCGTCGGCATCATTGACGCTCTGCTCCCAATGGTCGTGGTGTTCTGTGGCAATGTAGCGAACTAAACGCTTTACGCCAGACTGAATAATCGCCCTAGCGCAATCAGCGCACGAAGCCCATACGGCAACCATCGTGCGCCCCTCTGTGTGGATACCAAGGCGGGCCGCCTTGTAGATGCTGTTTCGTTCTGCGTGTTCCACAAAGGCGTATTTATTGGGTCTATTCCAGCGTTCAGGGCGATTTACAATGCCCGTCGGAAACTTGTTGACCGCCATAGTCCGCAGGTCAACCGTGTATCCGTTGTGCTGTTCGTACAACAATACGGAAGCGTTTTGCGTTCTTGGGTCAGGGCTTGATAGGGCTTCTTTGAATAGCCCCCCCATTACGTCGTCGTATTTCATTCCCCCCAACCCGTCACCACACGTTGCGGTAGCAAGCGTAGGCGTAGGTATTCGGTCAAAGATACGTCGTTCTGTTCAGCAAGGTTGCGTAGCATTTCGGCTTCCGCTTCCGTTACACGGAACGACAACATTTCCGTTTTACGCTGTTTGCGTGTCATCGTCAGACCCTCCATATCCTTCACAAGTTGTCATAAATTGTTCTAGCGGTATCGCACTTGAACTTGGCTCGTAAGGGGAAGTTAGATATTCCCAATACGCCTTTAGGTGTTTAAGAGCCTTACGCATCGCCATCTACCCATTCTTTAGGAACGCCATATTCGTCACGCTCGTTGGGCACAACACCAATTATCGGTAACTTGTCTAGGTTCTGCGTCGCCGCTACTCCGATGGCAAGTGCGTCCGATATGTTCTTTTCCAATTCCGTCACGCTAAATGTGTCTTGTGGCATCATCAGCGCAACAAGGAATTCAAAGTATGCGTTCATCCAGTTTTCGCTAGAAACACCAATTTCACGGACTCGCTGGCGCAGGGTTCGCTCAATTTGTGCCATTGACCGTTCGGGGTTATCCACGCTAATGCGCCCCACCGCCATTCCTGCGGCAAAGGCAACAGCAAGGTCGTTCGCTATGATTGTGATTTCTTTTGGTTCAGTCATTAGCGCACCACTTCGTAATGATGGGGGATAACAACGGGCTTGGTCTTGACCGCCATAGGCGATGGTGAACCGTATATTGGTAACTTGTCTAGTCCCGTTTGATAGGGACGTGGCATTGGCGAGTATGGCTTCTTGGCAGGCTTGGTGCGAGTAATCGGCACAACTTCAGCAAAGTCGTCATTCTCAAACAGGTCACGCCAGACAGTCTCCTCTTCGTCAAGGTCGTCAAAGCCGTCTAGTTCGTCAAGACTTACCATGTCAGGCTCAACATAGTCTTCATCGCCCAATAGGTAGTAAGCAAGGTCGGGCTTTTCGCAACCAATGTAGGCACACCAATCCTCGTCGGTCATCTGTGCGATGGCATCTATGGACAGGTCAAACTGTGCCGAAAGGTAATCGTAATCTTGGGTGTTCAGCAACTTGGAGTAGTTCATTGCCAGAACGCCACTCTCTCAGGCGACTTCCAGTTGTTGTCGGGTAAGGCTTCACCAACTACGCCATCCCACATACAAAGAGCAACACGGTGCGTTTCGCCGTCCGTAAGTGTTGCCTCAACTTCCACAAGGTGATAGCCAGCGTTGATTTCCATTTGAAGCATTTGCATCACATTGTCGCTTAGTGACAGTTCATAAACTTCACCAACAGCCTTGTCGCTCGGTGCGCTTGTCTCTACAAGATAAGGGAACGATGTGTGTGTCCGCCCGTAGTAGAGGCGTGCGAATGGAACGGTGGCTTCACCAAGTTCACTTACGATTTCGCCCTCAATCCAATCGTGCAAGCGTTCGTCTTTACGAAGCGTGCCATAGGCAAAGAACAGTATGGTTTTTTGTTTTGTTGGTATGTCTGTTGTCATACAAACCACTTTAGCAGGGTTGAGTGTCCGACGCAAGTCAGACAAGAAAAAAGAAATCTTGCGCCCGACTTGACTTAACGCCCAAATGGTCTTACACTTGTATTACCAAACACGAAAGGACACCTGATGGGTCGCATGAAAGAAACACTACCGGAGTATGACTACGAGCCACTCATCCCCGTCACGCTGGGTGATGGCAACGCCTTTGCCATTTTAGGGGCTTGCAGTAAGGCTATGAAAAGTGTTGGCGTTTACGCTGACGAGTGGAAGGCGTTTCACGCTGAGGCAACGAGTGGCGACTACAACCACCTGCTCGCCACTGTCTCCAAGCGTTTTGACATCACCTTGAACTAAAGCCTTGACATGGCTCACGGGGCGCACTACCCTGTGAGCCATGAGCGAACCAGCCGTCAGTGGAAGACACTTTTATTACGGTCAGGATTCGGCAAAGCACAGGAGCAGGGTTTCGGGTTTCTTGGTTGAGCAACTAAAGACTGACGAAAACAACAAGGTGGTCGCACGCATTACCCCGTTGGGTATGTTCACCGAAACGGAAGCCGAATCGATGATGACCATTGAGGCTATGAAAAAAAACCTTTCCCTTGAAGGTTTCTGGCAACAAAAGGGCAATCATCATCGGTGCAAGGCTGTTGATAAGTAATGGCGGAATTGTCGTGGCAGAAACAGGGTTCGTGTCGTGAAATTGTCCATCCCGAAACAAACAAACCGCTTGACCTTGCTGAACGCATGGCGTTATTTTTCCCCGTTGACGACCAGCCCGTTGACGAACTGGCCGTTGAAACGTGTATGTTATGCCCCGTTTTGGAACAATGCCGTGAATGGTCTGTCTCCAATCAGTTGTTTGGCTATAGCGGTGGAATGACCGAACGTGAGCGTGGCTACGCCCGTAGTTATCAAAACATTTCAATAAAGATTTCCGATGGTGATAAAAGCAACACTTGGAACGCATTTGCGATTCCGTGTCCTAGCGCAAGAGGGTACAAAATACACCTAAAGCGTGGTCAGAAGGTTCCCCGTATCGACAAGGGCGGTTGTGGTTGTTTGGAAGAACACAACAAAAAAGCAAAGATAAACAGAGAGCGTTCTCGTGCCAAGAATAACGGCACAAAGGCTACGTCGGAAGCGATTTCACTAGACTAACGGCTTTCGTAATCCATAAAAGCGGTTGTAGCCTTTATGGTATGAAGCCACTTTCTCGCTTATATCGCAGTGTTATGATTTCTTTAATGACAGTTGTTATGTCAGGGGTTTTCACCATACTGTCGTCCGGCGAGGCGGAGTCGCAAACCCCTTGTACCAGTTGGCTACGAGTTGTGGACATTTCCAGCAACAACATCCACCCTATCGACTGGACAAAAGTTGTCAAGGGTGGAGTCGCTGGCGCATACATCAAAAACACAGAATCCACAAACTATGTGAACCCGTATTTCACCACCGATAAACGCAACGCCACCGCCGCTGGTGTGCCGTGGGGTGTGTATCACTTTGCCCAACCCGGCAAGGCAGACCCCGCTGCTTCAGCAAAGTTCTTTATTGCCAATGGCGGTGCTTTGGGGCAGTTGCCACCCGCACTTGATTTGGAAGTCACAAAACTTTCACCACTCGCTACCGCACAATGGGCATTGACTTGGCTACAAACCGTTCAGGCGTTATCGGGGCGTAAGCCAATTATCTATGTTGGCTACTACTTTCCAGCATCGCAGTACGGCTTTCTTGCTTCTTACGACCTTTGGCTACCTGCTTATTCCAATGGCTATCAGCCAGCACCCAACGTTTGCGCCCTCGCACGCCCAAAAGTTCCGAATCCGTGGGTGGTGTCGGGCGAAGGGTGGCAATTGTGGCAATTCACCAGTGTTGCCAATCCAAGTGGTTTATTAGGACACATTGACCTTTCCGCCGTAGAAATAGCGTGGTTTACCAAATGGACTGGTGCTGGAATTTTGACCGGAAACAATGGCACACCCGGAAATCCTTTGTATTCGTTCGGCTCACACGGAACAAAAGTTAGTGAAATCCAAACCCTGTTGATTTCCAAAGGCTTGTTGCCTAGTGGTTCAGCCGACGGTATCTTCGGATTACAAACCAAGCACGCAGTTGAGGCGTGGCAGGTGAAGGTTGGCGTAACCGCCGACGGTGCGTGGTCGCTCAATACGCAGACGGCAAGCGACTTCTACCTAAAGAACGGCTACACCCTGAAGCAAAAGGCGACGGCTATTGCTATGTCCGCCATAATGCCCAAGTTTTCACTAGACCTGAACGCCAAGAAAGGTACGAAGTAATGCTCGCCTCAGTCTCGGTTTCCTACGGAACTTACATCACATGGCAGACGGTTCTCGTCCTGCTGTCCATCGTTTCCACCGCACTAACCATCTGGCGCACCAACAAGGGGTCGAACAAGAGCGAAATGACGTTCTTTCGTGAGGAAGTCCTGACCAAGTTCAGCGAAATCAAAGCGGAACTGGATACGCAGACGGAACGCCTAGAAGCCCACATAGACCGCACGAACACCAGCGAAGCCCCAAAGCCCGTGCGCCGTCGCAGGAAGCCCGTAGAGGGCGAATAACCGTGTCTGACGACAAGGCTGTAGAAGCCCACGTTCAGAAGGTAAGCCACAACTACGCCATTCGCTATCCCGAACATTCAGCACGAGAGGACGACCCCCACTACGTCGACTTCAACCACCTGCACCGTGAGTGGAAAAAAGACCCCGAAAAGTGGCAGTGCCACATTGGTCAGCGACGTGGCGACTTTAGTGAGTGTTCGCTAGACAAACCCCTAGAACTTCACCACGCCCACATTGAATTCGCCCTACTAAACGCCGTAGAACTGTCGTGGCTAGAGAAGGATTATCCCGGCATCAGCGACTACGACAAGTTGGGTGCGTGGGTGGAGAGCGCAGAGAACCTGTTAGTCCTGTGTCAGTTTCACCATCGGGGGCACGGGGGCATCCACGTTGCGTCATCAAGCGACTACGAAGGGCTGAAATACATTCGTGGGTTTATTATCTGATGTGGATAGTCCTCATTACGTTTGTTTGTTTCGTTTGTTCCAATGTCGCTATCACCATCGCAGTCCAAGCGGAGTCTCGCAACCGTTCGGTCATGGCAGGCGTGTTTGAAGCCCTGTATGCGCTGTTTTGGATTTACGCCGCCAAATATGCCCTATCAACGTCAAAGTGGGAAATTGTTGCACTCGTAACAGGCAACTTCTTGGGTGCTGTTCTTGGCACGAAAGTTGGCGAGCGTTGGGTCAAAGACCACGCCGAAGTTGAAGTTCAAGACCGCCTAGAGGAAGCCGAAGCCGCCCTTCTGTTAGCAGAGCAAGCCCTACACGAATTAGACGACGAAATAGCCCATCACCACGACCTAGAGGGTCACGACGACGACTCTAGCGACGAAACCAGCCCCGACGACCTAGACGCTTAGCGTAGAACTTGACTTCGCTGATTGAGAAGCGAATGTCGTCAAGCGCACGGTGAGCAGTTTCGCCCTGACCCTTACGACGCTTTTCGTAGACCTTTGGGCAAGCGACCTTGGCAACGATGCTGAACGATGATGCGTCAATGTGTCGGTGCGATAGTGCGCCAATAACTTCGGGCAGGTGAACTTGTAGCCACGAACGGTCAAAGTGAACCGACGAGCCACCAAGAGCCGACTTACGCAAAGCCTTTTCGTCACCAAACTGTGCGAAAAAGACTTTGAGAGCCGTGTTCACTTCGTCAAGGGTGAACCCTTTGCCAGCCTTTAGTTCGTCAAGCAAGCCCGACTTGGTGTGCATATCAACGATGAAATCGTCAAGGCTGTCCAAATCAGCACCGAGGATGTTGGCTTGGAACACGCCCAATTCGTTGTGGGCATCGTCCGTCACCACGACGGCAATTTCTAAAAGCGAACCAGCGTGAGGGTCAAGCCCTGTGGTTTCCGTGTCAATCCAAACAATCATTTCTGTCTCCTTATCGGTTGTATCTAGTGTATCGGGGTTTAGCGACCTGCGCCAATCACCCCACCCCTCACCTGTCGGTAAGAGGGGGTAGGCGTGGGGATGAACCAGCCGTAAGTGCGCTCATCACCTTCGACCATTGAAGCGTCGGTAGGGTCAAAACCGAACACAAAGGTTTCGCCGGTAGCACGCTCAAACATTTTGCGGTAGCGAGCCTCACGGTATTGAGCCATTCTCAACTGACGCTTGACTTGCTCTAGTTCGGTTTCAACTGTGCGCTTGCTGGTCATTGTTTTGGCAAGGGTCACCAGCGTTTCCGCCAACGACTTGTGTAGTTGCTTCTTGGTCATTTCATTTCTCCTTATCGGTTAATAACAGTTTGGCAGGGGGGTGTGACATCGGGGTTAGCCGATGTTGATGGTCACCGTTTTCTCAACTTCGCCACGACCCATTGACCGCTTTACGCCAGCCTCAGTCAGTTTGTAGTATTTGCCGTCAGACAGGCACTTGGCGTTGATAGGGAACTTGGGCGCACGAAGGTTGATGCCGGTGAGTTGGTACTTCTTACCGTTGTAGGTAATCACCGCACCAAAGTCGTCTTCGGTGAGCCACTGCTTCGGGTAGTTGCTGTGGATAAGACCAACAGTTCTATCCCACTCGTTTTTGTCCGCACCCTCAACAGAGAAAATCACCTTTGGGGTAAAGGTTCCCGTTTCGGGGTCAAACTTGCCACCGCCAACTTTGACGTTGATGCCAAGTCGTTCGGCAACTTCTTTGAGAGCCTGTTCGGTTGCCTTGTTGATTTCGGCAACTGCGCTACGGTCAATCTTGGTAATCATTCCTTGTCCTTGTCTGTTAATAATGCGTTAGATAAATAATACTTGATGGGTGTGACAGAAGTCAAGTCACCTATGATTTGCTTTTGTGATAGCAATACGTCATAATAGATGTATGGCAAAAAAAGAAACACTACAAGATACGCTCGCTGGTGTGCGACGCAACCGACGTGACCGTTTCTTTGCGGAGGGCGGTTCGCAGGTGATGTGGCACGGTGGCTTGGCTCACACCATTCCCAACAAAAAGCGACAAGCCAACAAGAACGCCTGTCGCAAGTTCAGCATTGACTAGGGTGCTTGACTTGTGTCACAGCCATATGGCATAATAGATGTATCAACCGATAGATAAGGAAACCAAATGTTAGAACAATACACAACAGCCACCGAAGCAACCTTTAAGAAGGCGATGGAAGCCTTTGATTACGAATTGGGTCACCAAGTAGTTGATGAAATCGTGGGCCACCGTGACTACGACGAAACCATCCACTACAACGGTGACATCACAATTACCGACGTAACCCCACAGGGCACGATTGTGGTCAATGCTGGCGGTGGGGAAATTTACAGCGCATGGAACTGTGAGTCTTCCGACGAAGGTTATTGGATTGAACTGTTGCCAAAGCATGACGAGAACGGCAAGTTGGTCGCTTACGAAGTTCTGGGATACGACCACCTCTAACGGGTGCTTGACTCATGTAACACCCCTGCTGTATGATGGTTGAGTAGCAATAACTGATAAGGAGAAACCAAATGAACACCACGACCCTAGAAGCACCGAGCGAAAAGCAGGTGCGCTTTATCAACACTCTCGTAGCCGAGCGTGTGATGACCGTCGCCCTTAGCGAGCGTGTAGAAAACTGCAACAGCAAGAAGTCGGCAAGCACGATTATCGCTGACCTTCTCGCACAGCCCCGTAAGTCGGGCACAGGTCGGGCACAGGTCGCCTCAATCGTGGCGAACACCGCACCTACCCGTGTCGTTCCCGAAGGCATCTACACAGTCACCGACGGTATGGGTGGCTGGATTACCCTCAAAGTCGACAAGGCTTCGTGGGCAGAGGGCAAGACCGTTATCGGCGTGCTGAACGGCACGGACAACGAACTGTCCTACAAGAACTTTGGGTTTGTCACCGCACAGGGCATCAAGAAGTGGGGCAACGCACAGGTGTCAGAGCGCACCATCGCTGGCGCACAGTTCTTGCTGACGGGTTCTCTTGACGAAGCCCGTGAGCAGTTTCTCAACCTTGCTGAAGCCCATGCCATTTCGTCGGGTAACTGCCTCGCCTGTTTGCGTCGCTTGACCGTTCCGGTCAGCGTGGCACGAGGCTTAGGGCCGATTTGCGCTCGTCGCTTGGGCGTGGCGTAATCAGCGCAAATTGACTTGACACAGACGGGGCTGGTGGCTAGATTTGTAGCCCTAGCCCCGTTTAGTCATTTAGGAGACAGACAATGATGACACCTGACGAAGTAAATGCCAAGATTGAGCAGTATCAAGAACACCTTGAACGCCTGACCGACGAAATTCGTGATGCTGGCGTAGTTGCCGCTAACGCTGAAGTTGAGTATGACGTTGCCTTTGCACGCCAACGCCTACTAACCCGATACGAAGCAAATGAGAGTGGCGTAAAGGTAACTATCCCTGCTGTTGACGACACGGCTACCGTCAGCACGGCAGAACTACGACGAGCGTCGCTACTTGCCAAGAACAACCTTTCCACCCTGCGTGAAGCAATATCGGCGGCAAAGGCAAATCTGGAATCGCTACGCACCCTTTCAGCGTCACACAGGAACATCATCTAGTAACCACCGTTCGTCTAGGGGCAATTCCAAATCGTCGTGTTAGCCTAATCCCAACCACAAAAGTTGGGAAAATGGAATTACCACTTACAGAGAACGAAGTAAGGCTCATAGCCCTAGAGGAAGGTCTGCGTTCAGCCTGTGTGCTGGATAATCTTCGCCTGCAAATGCTCCACGAAGCCGTTGATTGGCTTATGGACTTGACCGACCTGCCTAAGACGGAAATCCGTCGGCAGTTGGCTATGAACAAGGGTAAGGCTGTGGCTAAATCCATTGGAACCATCAAGGTTGCCCGTCACCTGATTGAGCAACAAACTTCCCCGTAAATATCTTGCATCGGTGTGGTGAACCTGCTAAGGTGGTCGCCAGCCCCCAAAGTGGGGGCAGTAACAGATAGTTAGGACACCTAATGTCAACATCAGTAACCGTTATCGGCAACTTGACCCGTGACCCCGAAGTTCACTTTGCGGATTCAGGCAAGGCTGTCGTTTCATTCAGCATCGCTGTGAACAAGTCCAAAAAGACCGACACGGGTTGGGAACAACTTGAACCGGAATTCTACGACTGCGTGACGTTCACGGAGCAGGCTGAAAACTTTGCCAACTCTTTTTCTAAGGGTCAGCGTGTAATCGCCATTGGGCGTTTGCAGAACCGCAGTTGGGATGACAAGGAAACCGGCGAGAAGCGTCGCAAGATTGAATTGGTCGCAGACGAAATCGGAGCCAGCATTCGTTGGGCCACCGTTGCCGTCACTAAGAACGAGCGCAGTGACAGTGGTGATTCCTTCAACCGCAAGGACGCACCCCGTTCCAACCCAAATCCCAATCGCAAGTCCTCATTCGAGGACTACAGTTCGGAGCCTTTCTAGGCACACCAAGCCGGTGATGACCTTTTAGGCATCAACCGTCACAAGACCCTCACCGAACAATCCTGCGGTTATTGCCTTTCCGTAGGTTAATGGGGCAGAACCCCGTTCGGTGGGGGTGCTTGTCTTTCAAAAGGTGTCTCACCTTTGTATGACAAGTGTATGTATTCTTTTTTGCGTGAGCAAACAACCCGATGACGATTTCACCAACGGTGTAGACAACACGCCCGACGATGAATTCGACAAGGACATAACCGACAACTTGATGCCAGAGGAAGGCTCACAGGGTTTGTTCTTGCAAATAGGGTTTGGTGAAATCCACGAAGCCTATTTAGCCATGCGTGTTGTCGGTTTCACCGAAACGGAAGCCCTTAAATACTTGGCTTTTTGCTCTATTTACGACGGCGACATCTAGTGATTGACGACTTTACGCCAGAAGTCAACGAACACGGTGCTTATGTCAAAATGAGCGAAGTTCATGGTGATGTTTCTTACCTTGGCTATGATTTACTAAAGGCTTTGGCTGGCCCAGTTTGGAAAACCGAGGCTTTGTGTCGTAGTGAAAACGCAGAGCATCTAAAGACTTTTTTCCCCGAAGAACAGACCCACGGCGGTAATCACCTAATCGCCCCACGAAAAATGTGTGTTGAGTGTCCAGTTCGCTTTGACTGTCTAGAGTATGGTTTGGAAGAACCCTACGGCGTATGGGGTGGACATTCGCCCAGCCAACGGAAGCGCATAGTGAAATTGCTCAAAACGGGTAGTAGTCTGATAGACGCTAGTCGTATGGTAGAGCGGCGTGCAAGCAAAAAACGGCGGACGGAATAGTCAATGGCAGAAGAGACACTAAAGATAGATAACTTTGCCGAACTTGGTGCGTCGGGTCTTTGGCGCACGGGTGGCTTTGTTATTGACGACATTTTACCCCAACTTCGGGGTAAGCAAGCCCAAACCGCCTACCGAGACATGGCGGAAAACGACCCGATTATCGGGGCGATGCTGTTCGCTATTGAGCGTGTAATCCTACAAGTCGACTGGCGCATTGACCCCTACGACGACCCTACTGGAAACACCCCCAACGAGGATGACCGAGCCGCCGCTCTGTTCGTTGAGGAGTGCATGAACGACATGAGCCACAGTTGGCACGAACTTATGGTCGCCATCCTGTCGTTTCTACCTTACGGCTGGTCGTTCTTTGAAATCATTTACAAGCAACGTAAAGGCCCAGACCAGAAAGACCCGTCCAAGCGTTCCAAATTCAAGGACAACAAAATCGGCTGGCGCAAGATTGCCATGCGAACACAGGATTCCTTGTGGCAGTGGCAGTTTGACGAAGGTGGTGGAATCAAGGCAATGATTCAGCGTGACCCCACAACGGGTCGCCTAAACGTCATTCCCATTGAAAAGGCTCTGCTGTTCCGCACTACAACCGCCCGTGGAAACCCCGAAGGTCGTTCAGTTCTGCGAAATGCATTTAAGTCGTGGTATTACAAGCGTCGCATTGAGGAATTTGAAGCCGTCGGTGTTGAGCGTGACCTTGCCGGTCTGCCAGTTGCCTACGTTCCGCCAGAATGGATGTCCTCAAATGCCACGCCTGGTGAAAAGGCTGCGCTAGGGGCTATGGAACGCATTGTCCGTGGTGTAAAGCGCAACGAAACCGAGGGCATTATCTTGCCGTCTATTTATGACGAGCAGGGCAAGCAGTTAGTTGACTTCAAGTTGCTGAATAGCGGTGGCGCACGCCAGTTCAATACTGACGCAATCATTACTCGCTACAACCAGCACATCGCTATGACGGTTCTAGCAGACTTCATTATGTTGGGTCACGAAAGCGTCGGTTCTTTTGCTCTTGGTGCTTCCAAGGTGGACTTATTTGTTAGTGGGGTGGAAAGTTGGGTTCGCCTGATTGCCGAGACTTTTAACAGTCACGCCATTCCACGCCTTATGAACCTGAACGGCTACCCCACAGACCGTCTGCCGAGCCTCACCTATGGTCAAATCGCCGCTATTGACCTACAAGAACTTGGCGCATTCCTTATCAACTTGTCCAACGCACAACTTATGACTCCGGACAACAACCTAGAGGAATATCTGCGAGAACTGGCAGGATTGCCTGCGTTCCGACCAGAGCAAGAGGGAACAACGCCCAACCAACGCTACGGCGACCACAGGGATGTTACGCAAATGCACCAAGCCAATGCCATTAACAACGGCAACGTATCAAACACCACTGACAAGGACGGCTTGGTCGGCGCAACACAGTCTGCCAGCCCTAACGGAAACACCGAAGCAGAGGCGGTTCTAAACCCCGTAGGCGGTCTTTCGGACATGAGTGGGGGTAGTGGAATCCAAGCGGACATTACGTCATCTGGATACACGGGTCAAGCCCCACCCAACCTAAAGCCGACGACTCCCGGCAAGGTGAAATCCCCTACGACCAACACGCCCATTAAGCGACCACCAAGCGGTATGAGTGGGCCTCTCACTAACCGCCAAGGGCCGACTTCGTGAGCCTAAGAATTCGTAAAGCACCCAAGGTGAAAAAGTCACCGACGGCTCACGCCACGGTATTGCGTCGCATTTCACCCACCACAACCAAGAACGCCAAGAAGCAGTAGCACGGCAAATTGGAAATGGTGGGGTAGGATTTTGAACGAACAACCATTAGGAGTCAGCCAAGTGGATAACATCAATGTGTCAGACGTTGTAGTAGACGTTGCCCTTAGTGAAATCATACTCAATAAGAACATTGACGACGAAGTAAGGGCTTCCGCTGCCGAACTACTGCGTAAGGGCTACCTGACGACTGACGTGCTGTTTGTAAGCAAGGATGGTTCATACGCCCTTGTTTTAACCCCCAATGGTGAGCCAAGTGACAACTTTGTTCGCAAAGCCGACACCCCCCTTTCATCCGGTGCTGAAAAGCGTCTAATCGCTCGCAATATTGCTAAGGGTCTGGCTGACACTCCCCACCCTTTTGTAAAGAGCAATAACGCCATCGAGGGTCGCACCCACGCCTGCCTCGTCTGCGGTTCCACCACGGAAACCAGCACTTGCGAGCCTGTGGCTAAGGATTTCGGGCCTTTTATGTTCGCCAGTAGCCCCCAAGTTGAGGATTCGTCTGCCGATTCCACCACCGACGGCTCGGTTCAGGTTCAACTTGACCCACAGACCGTTGCTTCTATCCTCTCTGCCGTTCAGCAGGTGGGCGACAATGAGGAAGATTCGTCTAGTTCGTCGTCAAGTTCCAGCAGTTCTAGTTCCTCGTCGTCTAGCAGTAGTTCGTCATCTAGTAGCAGTTCTTCATCATCGTCAAGCAGTTCCTCTAGTTCCAGCAGTTCGTCGTCGTCATCTGACTCCGACAGCGACATTCTTGGCTCGGATTGGAAAGAGGGCTTGACCCCGTGGCAGGTGAAAATTGCTGAGGATTTGGATGACTTAGTTCAGTCCAACGGGCGCATCCCCACCACCGAGGCAACCTACACCGACGTTTCACCATTCTTGTCGCAAGGTCTTACCTGCGGAAACTGTGTTGCTATGGGTGAAAACGGTTGTGATTGGGTTGCCGTGTCCTGCTCGTCTAACGGCTGGTGCAAGTTCAACATGGTTCCCGTCACTATCCGCAGTGCCTCTGAACAGGACTTTTACTACAAGTCTGTTCGTGAGAACCGTGGCACCCTTGACGCTACGACTTTTGCTAAGGGTTTGGTGGAAAAGGATGCCAGCGCAGTTCACGTTGACGGAACCGCTTGGTCTGCCCCGATTATCAACAACTACGAGGAAGGCAAGCAGACAACTAGCAAGCCAACCCAAATCAGCGTATTGGAAGCCCAACTAGCAGGCGACGAGTCTTCCTCTGATGACTCCTCACCGGATAGTGAAATCCCCGGCACTCTCAAAAAGAACGCCGAACTTCGCTACACGCTTGGCCCTTGGTATGTTCCCGGTCAGTTAGACGCTCACGGTGAATGGACTGACACAGAGGAACTGCAAAAGGCTATGTGGGATTACGTCAAGTCTGGCGACAGGGATATTCGCCTTCAGCACAACGTTGATGTTGTGGCTGGTGAGTGGGTAGAGGCTATGACTTGGCCCTACACCGTAGAAATCCCAATGTTTAAGGCTGATACCAATGTGACCGAAAACGTCACGTTCCCTGCCGGAACCGCATTCCTCGGTGTCCAATGGAAGCCGTGGGCTTGGGAACTAGTGAAATCCGGCAAGGTGCGTGGTTTCTCTATTGGCGGAACGGGTGCTGGCATTGAAGTCGACCTACCAGCCGAGAACCTTTACAACCCATTCACCGCAAGTGGGTCGAATTAGTGTCAGGTTTTGTTTTGCAAAATCTAAACACTACTAACGCAACCAACTTTACAAAATCATAGGGTAGGATTTCACCAGAAATAGCCCAACCAGGAGTCGTCTGTGTCAAACACGCTTGATAACGCCATCACCGAATGGCTTGATGCCGTTAGTAAGGCGACCCTTGCAGAGCGTTTGGCTATCCCCACGCACACCGACCCTGACGTTCCAGCAACTTTGCCCGAACATACTTTCCCCTCAGAGGACACCGACTACGCACTTGGTGGTGGAACCCTAGACACGACCCTTGCGTCTGCTCGCACTGCATATCAGGCGGCTTCACAGGCTTTGGCTATGGCTGCGATGGCAAAAGAGTCCGGCGACCTAAAGGGTGCTGGAAACCTTATCTTGACCGCCGCACAAGAACTAAAGAACTGCGAATCGTCGCTTATCCGTGCCACTCAGGTTGATATGACCAACCGCACCGCTTTCGCTAACGACGCTTTCCAAATTGGTGAAATCGCTACCAAACTGTTTGACCAAGCAAACGACCTGCTGGAAGAGGCACGCAGTAAGCGTGTGGAACTTGTCGGCATTGTCCAAGCAGAGGGCGCATACGCACACACCTTTGATAAGGCTACTGAAATCGACCTTGACGCACTGCGTGGACACGAATTCTTTGCCAAGAGTGCCGGAATTCCCGAATTGTGGACTAG
>Ga0114962_10000986_pt1 | contig 24646 bp, 21 predicted proteins | sample C_130820_MF_Meta_FD_87017 | JGI IMG/M metagenome (GOLD analysis project Ga0114962, IMG submission 87017) | Freshwater microbial communities from Lake Croche, Canada to study carbon cycling - C_130820_MF_MetaG | ecosystem: Environmental > Aquatic > Freshwater > Lake | place: Lake Croche, Canada... | reverse complement strand
TAACAAATAAAATTGAAATTAAATAAAAGAATATTGTTTATAAACTATAAGAGAGAAAATGGAAGGCAAAGTTAAAAATCCCGCTTTTAAAAAACGCGAATTGAAGATTACATCAATATATTCTAGGTCCTTGATGACTAGAAATATAATATTAGAAATAACACATATAGGAAAAAATTTAAAGGAAATTATCGAAAAAGAAGTAATATATAATTTTGAAGGTAAATGTGACCAGCAAGGTTATATTAAACCAGGCAGTATTAAGGTAATTACTTTTTCTAGTGGATTAATAAAAAATGGTAATATAATTTCATTTAGTGTAGTTTTTGAATGTGAAGTTTGTTTTCCTGTAGAAGGAACCCTTATTTCGTGCAAAGCAAACAGCATTACAAAAGCAGGTATTACTGCGGAAAGCACGAATGAAAAACCTAGTCCAATTATTGTTTTTATTGCAAGAGATCATAATTATTCTAATTCATATTTATCTGAAATATCAGAAGGTGATAATATTACGGTAAGAGTATTAGGACAACGGTTTGAGTTAAATGATAAATTTATTTCGGTAATTGGCGAACTTGTAAAACCTCAAATAGTTAAAAATAAATAAAATAAGGTTAAAAAGATAACATATTATTTTTATTATGGAAGCGAATACAATTACTAATAATATAAATAATTACTCTGTTAGTGAATTGAATTATATTAAAGATATGATAGAAAAAATGAATAAATTTAATCAAGTAGAGGCGTTACGGATTTTGAGTAAATATAATGATATAACATTAAATGAAAATAAATATGGGGTTCATATAAATTTGACAGAACTTACAAAAGATGTTTTAAAAGAATTAGAAACATATATTAATTATGTAAATACACAAGAAATAACCTTAAATGATATTGAAAAACAAAAAGAAGCATATAAAAAAAATTATTTTACAAAATGTAATAAAGATAACTAACTAAATATAAATATAACTAACTAAATATAAATAGTGCTAAAATGAATAAAGACCTTTTTATTAAACATATTCAAGATTGTATGTTTAATAATGCAACAATTTGTAAGTTTATGAATTCCGAACAAACAAGTGCGTCAGCGCCACAGTGTAATAACTTTCCGCAATCTAATAACTTTTCGCAATCTAATACCTTTTTTACTTCATTTGATAATGATAGTTTATTTTGGTGTTTATATGTTATGAATAATGGAATTGTAAATTATACATCATTATACAATAAAAATTTATTAGTTGAAAAAAAACTGAAAATTGAATATATAGAAAAATTGAGAAAAAATAAAGAAATAATTAAAAAATATAAATTTGCTTCATTGATAAGTATAGAAGATTCATTAGTAAATGATAATGTTATTAATATTTCAACATTTTTATCTCTCTGTGTATTGGATAATATAAATATATTTTATGTGAATAAAAAAACATATTATGAATTAAATCCAGATAATACAACTAATACAAATAAAGTATATTTAATAAAATATATAGACGATAAAAAGAAGTATAGTTTCAAAGAATATAAAAAAGACGATTTAGATGAATACAGAAAGAATTATTATAAAATAGATAACTTTGCGAAGCCTATAAATGCAGAATCATATTATAAAATATGCGACTTATTAGAAATTTGTAAAAAACTTGATATAGAAACTACTTATAAAGAAAAAGAAAAGATAAAACAGATAACTAAAAAGGGGTTATATAACTTAATTATTAATTATTTGTAAAAAAATTGAACTATAATTTAAAAATAAGTCTAAATATATATTATTATAATGTCTTCTATTGAAAAAGAATATGAGTTTAGAGAAACACCGCAAGAATTATTAGCGAATGAAGATTTAACAGAAAATATTTTTCAAAAAAAAATTAGCGCAAATATGACAACACAAAAACAGTTAGAACAAATGTTAAATGTATATTTTAATTCAAATGGTTACTTATCAACCGACCAAACCCACGAGATTGAAGTTAGGTTTGGTACAAAAAATATAAAACCTATCAATAAAACAGATTATGATAATGTTATTAAAAAAATAAAGTCATTGGGTTTTATTTCGTTAAATGAAGCTGGTGAAACAAGTCTAAAAATACAATCTGAATATATAAATAAAAGTGGAAAAATTGAAGTGTCAAATAATGTTAGAGTTGAAATTCAATCTCTTGAAGAGATACAAAAATATTGTAGAACAAATAGTTTAAAAGATATATACCAGAATAACCCTATGATAATAAATTTTATAAAAAAAGTTCCAAGATTTATAGATAATAAGAAAATATTCCCTGTTGATTTTGATGACTTTAATTTTAGAGTTTCATATCAAATAGAAGAAAATTTGAATCTAGGAATTAAAAAATATATTATGAATAACTGGGAAAATAATAAAAAAGTATTTAGATATATTAATCGTGTAACTTTTAAACATCCTTCATATCCAGTAAATATAGATATAAGTATAGTAAAAACATCAAAATATAATAATGTTGATAAACAGTTAATATCAACGTATAATATAGAAGATTCTGAAGTTTTTAAAAATAAAGAAAGAATTGAGATTGAGTTAGAAGTTGTGAATAAAGAGGTTGGCCCAGGAACCGAGTTTAATACCCCCAATAAACTAATTGTCTCGTTAAAGAAAGTGATAAAGTTTATTTTAAGCGGGTTACAGAGCACAAATTACCCGATATCATATAAAGAACAAAATGATGTTATAAACGAATATATGAAACTATTATATAAAGAAAGTTATAACCCCAATAAAATAACATTACAGAATTTTATTGGCCCACAATCAGTTACACTTCAAATAACAAATATATCTAATAATGATGAAAATATAAATACAACAGAGCCAAATATTCGCAATAATTATGTTGTGACTGATAAAGCAGATGGTATAAGACATCTATTATTTATCAATAAAGATGGTAAGATTTATTTAATAAATACATTAATGAATATTATATTTACAGGAGCGTTAACGTTGAATAAAGATATTTTTAATACGATATTAGATGGAGAGTTAATTACAAATGATAAATATGGAACATATATAAATTTGTTTGCTGTATTTGATATATACTATGTAAATAAGCAAAATGTAAGAGCATTTCCTTTTATTCATAAAAATATAAATGAGATTTATCAATCAAGATATATGTTGATGAAAAACTGTATTGACAAATTGAATCCAATATCTATTATGAGTATTAATAAAACTCAACAATTAAATTCACCAATCATTATTGAAAATAAGAGTTTTTATCCTAGTAATTATAATGAAAAAGATAATATTTTTGAAGCGTGCAATATAATTCTTACCAAAATTGATTCGGGATTATATAAATATAATACAGATGGTTTAATATTTACGCCGTCATTTATTGGTGTAGGTTCTAGTAAAGAAGGGGAGGCAGGTCCATTAAAAAAAATGACTTGGACAAAATCTTTTAAATGGAAACCCTCAAAAGATAACACAATCGATTTTTTTGTAGTAACCGTTAAAGATGAAAACGGGTCACAAGATATTGTAAATACAATTTATGAATCTGGAACAAAAACTAGTTCTATTAATCAATTAGTAGAGTATAAAACAATTCAATTGTGTTGCACATATGATAAAAGTAGGCACGGTTTTGTAAATCCGTGCCAAGACGTTATAGACGATAATGTCCCAGAATATAAAAATACAGATGAAGTAAATAGTCATACAAATAACAACATGCCAATGCAATTTTACCCAGTAGAACCATATGACCCAGAAGCAGGATTATGCAATATTATGTTAAAACTAGATGAAACTGGTATGAAACAAATGTTTACTGAAGAAAATCAAACATTTATTGATAATATGATTGTTGAATTTAGTTATGATATTTCAAAAGAAAAAGGTTGGAGATGGATACCTAAAAGAGTTAGATATGATAAAACAAGCGAGTTTTTACAAGGAGCAAAAAATTACGGTAATGATTATAATGTAGCAATTAGTAACTGGAAATCAATTAATAATCCAATTACTGAAGATATGATTAAATCAGGAGAGAATATTCCAACCGTTACAGTATCACAAGATATATATTATAATAAACATGATAATACAATACAAACAAAAGCTATGAAAAATTTCCATAATTTATATGTAAAAAAATTATTAATTAAAAGTGTATCAAAGAAAAATGATATATTAATTGATTATGCTTGTGGAAAAGGCGGAGATTTACAAAAATGGATAAGTTCTCAGTTATCTTTTGTGTTTGGTATTGATTTATCAAATGATAACTTAGAAAATAGAATTGATGGTGCTTGTGTAAGATATTTAAACTCGAAAAAAATGTATAAAAATATGCCGTCTGCATTATTTGTTAATGGTAATACTGCATATAATATTAAATCTGGAGTAGCAATGTTGAATGATAAAGCAAAACAAATTACAAATGCAGTATTTGGCACTGGTCCAAAAAACGAAAAAATATTAGGTAAGGGTGTTTTTAAGCAATACGGCGTCGCCGAAAATGGATTCAATATTTCTTCGTGTCAATTTGCGTTACATTATTTCTTTGATACAATAGATAACTTACAGGGTTTTATGAGAAATCTTGCCGAATGCACAAAATTAAATGGTTATTTTATAGGTACGTGTTATGATGGAAAAGAAATATATAATTTATTACGTAACAAAAATTATGGTGAATCTATTCAAATAGTTAATAATGGAAAAAAAATATGGGAGGTGATTAAAGGGTTTGATAAAAATGTATTTGAAGATAACGCGGGGTCAATTGGTTATAGAATTGATGTATATCAAGATTCTATTAATCAACTTATTCCAGAATATTTAGTTAATTTTGATTTCTTAAATAGAGTATTAACTAATTATGGGTTTGAGTTAATTAGCGATAAAGAAGCTCTCGAAATAGGTCTTCCTGCTCCTAGTGGAATGTTTCGCTTATTATTCTTGAATATGATTCAGGATATAGAAAGATATAAAAATAATAAGTCAGATTATCTAGATGCGCCAAATATGAATGATTATGAAAAAAATATATCTTTCTTGAATAGATATTTTGTTTATAAAAAAGTAATAAATGTGAATGTTTCGAAAGTTGTGATAGATGTAAGTGATATTGAAATAAACGCAACCGAGTTAGCGTTGAATAAAAAAGAAACTGAAAAGGCTATCGTTATTGCAAAAGAAACAGTAAAACCACATAAACCTAAATTAAAAAAGTTACCTGTTAAATTATTATTAGAACCGGCAACAGAAGCAAGAGAAGAAGAAGAAGAGAAACCAATTATAAAATTAATAGACAAAAATATAAGCAAAATTGAAAAGGATGAGAAGGTTGAAAATGTTGAAAAGGTTGAGAAGGCTGAGAAGGCTGAGAAGGCTGAGAAGGTTGAGAAGACTAAAAAGGTTGTTAAAAAACGAACGAAAAAAAATTTACTAATTATTGAAGACTAATAACTTGTTATGTAAAAGATATAAAAATTGTTCAAAATAATATATAATAATAACGATGAGTTATTATATATTACCAAAAATAATGAATAGAATAAAATTAGATATTAAAATGAGTAATGTAGAAGAATTGAAACCTTATATATCTCAAACATTTATAAATTATTACAATAATATATTAGAAGAAATTACAAAAAGTATTTCTCAAGATGTTCATAATAAAATATACGATTTACTGCAAATAATAACACCAAAACATAATTCTGTTAGTAAATTACAAACAACCCGCGCACTATTTTATGATTTGGTTGAGTTAATACAAAATATAAATATGTTAGATTACTATAATTTCAATATACTGAATGCATTAATAATTGGAGAAAATTATGAAGATTCTCTAGATTGTTTAAAGTTATTGAGAGAAAATAATAAAGATAAGTTTACGTGTATTAAAGAATTTAACTCGTATTTTATAAAAAAAATAGAACGTTCAAGATTTAATTTGATAATATATGAAATTGCAAATACTAGTGAAATTAAAGTTTATATTAATAAACTATTAGAGGTTTTATTTATAATTTTAAAAAATTTAAATGTCTACGGATGTGCAATTATAAAAGTAAATAGTTTAGTTTATGAGCCAACAATTGAAATTTTATATTTGCTATCTTCAATGTTTGAAGAAACCATCATAATTAAACCGTCCGCTATCAATATAACAAAAATCGAACATTATATTTATTTAAAAAATTTTAATTATAGTATAGCACATTATGATTTGTATAATAATTATTGTAATATATTAAAAGATTACATCATACGTGAAGATAATAATTTAATTTATAAAATAATAGATTTTAAAATCCCATATATTTTTTTATCAAAGTTAGATGAAATAAATATTATGTTGGGTCAGCAACATTTGGAACTGCTTGAAAGTTTATTGACTATTTTAAAAAGTAAAAATAAAGAAGAAAAAATCGAACTATTTAGAAAAAAAAATATACGAAAAAAGATAATTTTTATAAAAAATGACTGTGTAAAAAATGATTGTGTAAAATCATAATATTATAATAATAAACTCAACTTATTTTGTAATGGGTTAACAGATGGAGTGTTACAACTCGTCGATGGCTTGTTTTTATATAGAAATGGAATATTAGAAGGAACTAAGTTAGCTATGTTATTTTTTGATATAATTTGACCAGCAGAATTTCTATAATATGATGCAGCATTTTTCTCAATAGTGGTAACATTTAATTTAAGAGTTTTAGTACTACAATCAACAGAACCTTGCACAGCGAATTGTGGATTATTTGGTTTGTATACAGTTAATTTACATCCGTTAGGATTTGTTGGTCCAGATAATGGCATTCCATAATATGGGTTGTTTATAAAGTTTGCAAATACAGTAACCGAATTGGTCGAATAAGGCAATGGTAATCCTTTTAAAAATAAATATAAATCTTTTAAATTATTTTGATTTAATTTAATAAATGAACTATATTGTAATTTAGTAATTGTATTCGTATTAGTTAATAAATCTAATAAACTATATACCAGATTTAATTCAGAAGCTTGATAAATTTCTGCATTAGGTTGACAGTTTGCAACATAAGTATTTGAAATAGCCAAAGCACTTCCAGGTTTGGCAACATCTATCATTGCTTGTGTAATAATGGGGTTAGAACTCGTATTAATGTTACTATGTAAATCGTAATTATCATTTTTAAAGTTAAATACCTTTTGTTCATATGTTTTGCATCTATTTTGAAGATATTGAAAATGAGTAGTATAATAATTTTTTTTTAAATTAGTATTTGCATAGACAACCCGTTTTAGTGCCTTTTTTTCTTCATTGCAACATAAAATTTTATTAGTTGTGTTTTGTTCGGGATTATTTGTTAAATAGGTTTTATTAGGATAATAAGTATCAACAATTCCTACACCTTGTCAATTAATACAATCATTATTTGATTGGATTGTTTCATTTATTTCGGTTACAGTATTTTCTTTTATGTTATAAGACCCTGGTTTATCTATCATTACACTTAATAAACCTCCTCCTCCAGTACCTTGACCCAATTGTGTCCCATTACTAGATTTCACTTGACGATTTAAATTATATGATATTAAGTTAGCTTCTGACTTTTGTTGAAGAGTGAATTTACTTTGCAATAATGAGGTAACATTTGGTATTGTTCTTCCTTTTCTATAATGTTTTAAAGGGCGCGCTTTTCCAAACGGCGAATAAAAAACATTTCCAGGATCGTTATTTGTTAATGGTCTAATATGCCCAGGAGCTATCCCAACAGGATTGCTATTTACACCAGCGCCTTTCCAAGAAGCATATCCGCCTTGGTTAACATAATTATTATAACTTTCCATTCCTACTGGATAAACAGATGTTCCCAATGAATTAAAATTGGTATTAAGTTGAACTTGCATTTATATAATTATATAAGAAAATAAAAAGAGTATATTATATAAATGTTGATTAATTTATTAATAATACTATTTTTATTGCTTATTATATACCAATTTGTTGTTGCATATTTGAATAATACGATTGAAGGGTTAGAAAATAATGAATATCAGAATTATGATAGTAATAACGTTATTATTTTAGCACAACAAAATGCAGGAAATATTCAAGTATTAAAACAACAAATAGACAAAGTATTAGGTTTAAATAAGCAAGTTCAGGATTTAAGTGGAAATGTAACATCGTTAACAGAACAAGTGAATAATATTATTTTATCACAAAAACAATATACAGAAAATTCACTTCCTAGTTCTCCACCAGATATAACAGGTGCAACTGATTAGTTTAATGTTATAGAATAAATAAGGCAAAGATATATTTATTTAGAAGATAAATAAATATATATTTATATAAATAGTAAATGACTTCTAATTTATTTGAAGATGTATTAAAAGATGCTAAGGGTGTAGAAGACAAATTATTAGGACCAACATATCCATATTATAAAAATATTAAATTGCCAAGTGAGATTGGAATGTCAGATAAAGGAAGTTTAACAGCATTGGGTAAAGACATAAACGGATTAATACAGTATGTAGAAGTCTTAGTGTCAGGCAATAGTAGTGCATCATCTACTGGAAAACCTTTAGGTAACAAATTTTTTTTAAAAACAGGTGCAAAGTGCAATAATGTAAAAACAAATGAAGCAGTTGATAGATATATATATGTAAATAATGTTCCAGAAGGAAATATTCCATTTATTTCTCAAGGTCTAGGAGTCAATTTTTCAGAGTTTAAAGGATTGATACCTGGGTCAATGGGTAACTTGAACACATTGAACCCTTTTGCTATTATGCAATCTTTTCTCTCTGGTTCAACACCAGATTGTCAAGAAATAACAATGAAAACGATTGATGTAAATAATAATAATTCTTCCGAATCTCATTTCGTTACGCTAGTTGACATTAAAAATATAGACCCTTGTAGTTTTAATGATAAAAAAAATCCTATCACAAATGCAAAATGCAAAGAAACTTTTGAGGTTGCTAATATGCCAGATGATTATATTTCTCAGTTATATTTTGCAAGTTTATCAATACTAGGCGTATATATTTTATATAGAGTTATTGAGAAAACCCAACACTTTTATAAATAGTAATTATTATGCTTTGTTTGTTCTCGTTTTTTTGTGTTTACGTTTTCTGGTTTTCCCTCCCACCCAAGTATGAGGTTTTGCAGTTGGACCATTAAAATGACCAGCGTTTGATGCTAAGTTTGTCATAGAAATATTTTCCGAAATTGCTCCTCCATAAGTAGTTGCTTTAGAAGTATAATTACTTACCTTGTTTTTTAGATAGTTAAAAGTCTCAGTCGCTTTTTGATTTATAGAATTTAACGAATTTTTTATACTATCCATAAAACCACCAGCACGCATACTCTTCCTTTTTTTACTACTCGTATGAGTAGCCTTACTTTTTGTTTTACGGTTCAACTTAGGCATATATTATATAGTAATATTTTTTATGATTTACTAATAATCTTTGTATAAAGATAAAACCCTGTTAGTCCACCTAATATTTCTATAAATATGTATGGAAATAAATATTGTTTCGTTATCTTGCCTGAAAGGTATAATGCCATTGCGACCACAGGGTTAAACGCTGCTCCTGACAAAGACTTCCCTAATAATACAGCAATGGCTGTAGCAGCACCAATTGCTAAATAATTGCAATTAGTTGCAAATATTATAAAAACTATAAACATAGTTCCTAAAAACTCCGTAATAATAGGGCCCATATATTATTATTTTATAAATAAAATAATAATTATAAAATTTCCTAAATAAATACCGATAAAATAATTGGTTCTAGTTATAGAACTATATCATAAAAGTAGATGAAAAAGGAATAATAATTGAAAAAAATAATAATTGAAAAAAATAATAATTGAAAAAAATAATAATTGAAAAAATATAAGTTTTTGATTATAGTGTTTATACGCGCTATTTTCCTTTTAGGTTCTTCTAATAATTTTGTCTTGGTAAACTTCCCCAAGAGCATACAGCAGGATTTGTTAAGCTATAATTATATATAGAACCCTTTTTTTTGGGCGCAGTACATCCACCTGAACGCGCGCGTCTAATAGTTGTTTTTACGCCACTAGGATAGTAATTTTTTGTTGTGATTGGTTCTTGTAATGCGAGACCAACTTTGTAACCACTTTTTCCTACAGCAATGCTTTTTTTGATATTTACATACATAGATGAAGGAATAGGTTCAATATAATTTGTATGTGTAGAGACCGGGATTTGTCTGCCTGATGAATATATATGCTTACTCATAGGAGGAGAGATATTTAATAATTTACTACTTTGAATACCTTCATCTAAAACACCATGTTGAATATATTTATCTTCTCCTTTTCTAATATTTGAATTATTAATATTTTTATAGTTGCTAAATGCTCTTTTGTATGCAACTCTAGGGTTTGTTATCATCTCTGAATATACCGGTTCTTGGCTTGGTAAAAACTGTGGCGGGGTAGGTCTTAAACCAAATAAAGTTCCATAACTATGGTATGGCATTACAGATGGATATTGATGCGTACTTAATGGACCTACAATAGGCGAATTTACATAATTATTATATGACATAGAACCTTTTGATGTAGTTACACTATATGGAGTAGTCATATAATATAGTAAAATATAATATAATCATAAATTTATTTATTGTTTATTTAGTATCTTCTTACTGCTTTTAAAGCCATAAAAGAACCATTATTAGAACCACCATATGATATATCATTATAGTTTTTTGCCATTGCAGTTTGTTTCTTAAATTTAACATAATCTGAACTATCATATACCCAATGTTGATTACATGCGGCAGGAGCCACTTGTGAACCATCACATTGATTTTGGATAGAACCAAAACGTTGTTTTAAACCAAATAAACCAGGACGATTTTGAAATGTTTGACAAGAACCGCCACACGAGTAGTATTGTCTTAGTAATAAATCACCTGCGTTATTGACAACACGAAAAGGTGTTTGAAGAGGTTTTTGTGTTTTTTGAATTAACGGAATAGTACATGCTGATAATTGGTTTTTATAAGTTGTATTCCAAGAATTACGAAGAGAAAAACGAATATTTTCATATTCGGGATAGTCTTTGTCTGTATCACCAGTTTGTTGTGGCATAATACCACGTATGCCTCCTCCACGATTTAGATTATTGACTATATTTACACCAATAATTGGGATAGACGGTAACCCGCCACTAGTAAAACCAGAATGTCCAGAAGCTACTGGAGAAAATCCAACACCTATACTATTTGACATTTATATATATACAATAATATAAAAAAATATATATTATTATTATAAATGTTTAACATTTTATTTTTAATTAGTGCAATTATTTTTGTATCAATCGATTTTATTTATTTAAATGGAATGCAAAATTATTTCAAGAATCAGGTACAAAAAGTTCAATCTAGTGAATTAAAAATGAATTTATTAGGAGCAGCATTATGTTATATTTTCTTAATATTTGGGTTAAATTACTTTATTATTGAACAAAAAAAAGGTATTGCTGATGCATTTATATTAGGGTTGATTATTTATGGAGTATATGAAACAACCAACTATTCACTATTCAGTAGATGGTCATTTTTAACAGTTATATTAGATACTTTATGGGGCGGAATTTTATTTGCTTTAACAACATTTTGCATTATTAAAATAAGAAGTTTGGGATTTCATTAATAATAAAATGGTCTTCATTAGTAATAACATTTTCTAAATATTTAGCGTTCTGTAATAAATCTCGGTGCAATATTCATTGTATTCAATTCTTGGAATAATAATTTACACGAGTATGGTATTTCTACATAAGAGAATGTGGTTCTATTATCACATACTCTACAATGATGTATTTGCATCTTATCATTATATGATGCAATTAATCCACATTTATTACAAACATATACGGAATATTTATCGGAAGAGTCATACATTCTTCCTTTAGTAAAACGTGACGCGCCGTGTGATATCATACAATCTTTCTCCATTTCACCAAATCTTAGACCACCATCTCTAGCTCTACCTTCAGTAGGCTGTCTGGTCATCATAACCATTGTTCCTATAGACCTGCTATGTGTTTTATCATTTACCATATGTTTTAATCTTTGATAAAATGCAGGACCCATAAATATACTATATTCGATTTGTTCTCCTGTAAGACCGTTGCACATTAATTCATTACCGTGTGCTTCATATCCACATTTAATAAGTTCATCACAAATTTCTGATACATCAAATTTACCGAAAGACGTTCCATCTCCAAATAATCCAAGTTCTAATAATACTTTACCAAGCACAGTTTCTTTTAATTGACCAATAGTCATTCTAGATGGAATTGCGTGAGGATTAATAATAATATCTGGTCTAACACCATTTTTTGTAAAAGGCATATCACATTCTGGTATAATATTACCAATTGTACCTTTTTGTCCGTGTCTTGAACTAAATTTATCTCCGATTACTGGTTTGCGAATAGTTCTAAGACGTACTTTAGCAAAGTTGTATCCTTCGCCATTTCGGTCAAGATAATTTTTATCAATATAAGTTTCTTCAGTAGTTCTATATGTTTTACTTTGGTCTTCATATTTAATTATTTTATTAGGGTCATTTCTGTTTTCTTTTATTGGCACAACTTTAGCGATAATTACATCTCTATTTTCAACTCGTGTGTTTTCAGGAATAACTCCTTTATTATTTACTTTATTATAATTTGCAAATTTAATTCCTTTTGTTTTGGTTGGGTCTGGCTTACAACGTATTTCTTCATCTCCATTTACTTTTTGTTTATCTTCATCTTTTTCAGTATGATATATAGTAGCAAGAAATAGACCTCTATCAATAGAACCTTTATTAAACAATAGCGAATCTTCTTGATTATATCCAGTATGTGTCATAATAGCAACAATAACATTTGTTCCCGAAGGAATTTTATTTAATTGTATTATGTTCATAACTCTAGTATCTACTAAAGGTCTTGTTGGATAGTTTAATAAGTATGCTGTTTTATCCATTCTACTATCATAATTAGTTACATAAACACCCATTGCTTGTTTGCCTTGTGCGCATTGATAACAATTTCTAGGAGATTGATTATGTTCTGGAAACGGAATACACGAGGCTAAAATACCAAATATTGTGCTAGGATGAATTTCACAATGTGTATATTTATAAATAAATGAGTTGTCTTTATTTGTTATTATTTCAGCAGGGGTTGTTGAAATCATTGATAAATTCTGTTCATCTGGGTCAATATATTCTATTACCGAATCATCCAAAAGATTACTTGTTAATAAATGATCCCAATTAAGTTCCAAATTGTTTAATTTTTCTATAATATTGTTTGTAATTAAAACGTCATTATTTTTAATACGTAATAACGGTCTAGTTAAACGTCCTCCATCATTACATACTCTTATTTCACGTGATTTATAGTCAAATATAATAGAAGTGTAAATATTAATAATTCCTTTATATTTTTTATCTTTTAAATCACAATATAAAACTTGGGGTTCTTCTGTAATACCTACCCACGAACCATTTATAAATACTTTTACATTATTATACAAATCATACATTTTTATGTTTTCGTCTGTAATATTAATAATTTGTGGTAAAATGTAATCATACAATGTTTGTGGTTCAGAATAAATAGTAATATGTGTCATATAACTAATATTTTTGACAATACCTACAGATTGACCTTCTGGTGTTTCTGCAGGACATAAAAACCCCCAAGAAGTATTATGCAGTTTGCGTGGTGGAATTAATTTTCCATTTTTATCTATTGGTGTAGAAATTCTTCTTGTATGACTTAAACTAGAAATATATGTTAAACGATTTAATACTTGCGCAACTCCTACTTTGCTACTATTTATATTTTTAATGCCAAAATCACCTGTTGCAAGTGCTTTTTTAATCCCGTTTTCAATAGTTATTGATTTAATAATTTTACATATATTTGTTCGATTTATAATATTCATATAATCATCAGTTGACCTCCAAGAACCTGTATTTATTTCACGTATTACTTGTTTTTCCATATCTTTTACAAGTTTATTAAAATAGTTACGAAACAGATTGTTTAATAAAGTGCCTGTAAGGTCAATTCTTTTATTAATATATGAATCGCGGTCATCTTGTTTAATTATATCAAAACTTGCTTGTAGGATTTTATTTGTCATGTATCCTAAAAAATATATTTTTTGTGTCATACCTCGACAATGCGGAAAAACATCATTGTTCAATATATCTAGAGTAAAGTCCCATTTTTTTTTAATACCTGTTTCTTTATCCATATTAATAGGCGTAAACATAACAAACGTAGTGATATATTTAATACATACTTCTTGTGTTAAGTACTTATTTGCGTCTATAATACAACCTTGTAATGCATTAAGCATATTTTTATTTTTTGTATTATGGACGTCTAATAAAATTATTCTGCATATTTCTTTATCAGATATAATACCTAGCGCGCGAAATAGAATAAATAATGGTACAGGTTGCTTAACTCTAGGTAATTGCACATGAATAGGAAAGCCATAACCATTATTTTTAGATGAAATCATCATATTAATTTGTTTAGGAGAGATACATTTAAAATCTGGAATTGATTTTATTTCTGCCAACCAAATATATTTCGTATTTGTCTTTGATATATTGAAAACATATACTCTATTTTCGGCAGCTCTTTCTTGACCTAATACAGTTTTTTCAGAACCATTTATAATAAAATAACCTCCGGCATCATATTTACATTCACCGGTTTGGGTATTTTCAAAATATTTATATTGATTTAATACACAAATTCTAGATTTTAACATAATTGGTAATTTTCCGATTTGTATTTCTGTTAAAGTATTATAAAATGTTTGCACATTTTCTAATTTAGAGCCTGACCGGACAACATATTTAATATTTATATCAATTGTCATATTTGAAGAATAGGTAAAATTTCTTAGTCTTGCTTCTTGTGGAAACATTAACTTAATCGCACCATTATTTTCGTGTATTTGTGGTCTATGTATATGAAAATTATCAAAAGTAATAAATATTTCTAGTAAATATTTTTGATTAATTGGGTCATAATCGTGTTCAGAAGCAATATGTACTGAATTAAACATTTCTATTGTTTTAATAATTTGATATTCAACAAAGTTATCATAAGATTCAAGTTGATGACGAACTAATCTCTCTAAATGATGACTTTTGAAATATGATTCAATAATATGCCAAGGAGTTTCAATATATTTATTATCTTTAATCATTTTCTTCGCGTTGATTGTTTTTACTAGATTTTTGAATTATTATTAGTTATTATTAATTATTGTTTAACTAGATTTTACTAGTTTTTACTAGTTTTTGGATTATTATTTAACTAATGTATATTAAATTAATTCAATTTATTTTTAAATTGTTTAGTGATGATAATTTCGGCGTAAAATGTAAAAATTTAATATTGAATAAATAAAAAGATGTCAAATAAAAAAATAGAAATAGACCCAAGATTACTTTCAATTAAAAATACACTAAAAACACAAAAAAATAAAGTTAAAAGCCATTCGCTTGATATGAAACCATTAATATCTCCAAATGTGTTAAAAAACAAATTACTTAAAAGAATTAAAGAACATAAATCACAAGAACAGCATAATAGCGAGGTATATGAAGACAAAGAAGGCATTGATATTTTAAAATACACAGATGAATTCAATGATTCAATTAATTATTTGCAAAAACTAACAAATCAACAAAAACAAGATATAAAAAAAGAAGAATTAAGATGTAAGACTGTAAAAAATTATAATTCAACACCTTTTGTTTTTAATGAACTACCAGATGAATTAAAAGTGCCAATCGAGCCAATTATAATTAAAAATCAACGACCACCACTTTCAGAACCACAGTTAATACAAAGACAACCGACAATACAAACACAACAATTAATACACCCACCACCAATAACACACACCCAACCAATCACATATACGCAACCAATAACACACACCCAACCACTAACACAAATAAATAATGTAAATGAAGATATTCCTTATGGTATATTAAAAGGAGGAATAAAACCTACCTATAGAGAATGGAGAAAAACTCAAAAAATTTTTCCTGTAAATAATGTAAATAAACCAATTTCTATAAGTATAAGTCAAACAAACAAAAATAATAGTGAAAGAGAGATAAAATTGCAAGCTTTAAAGGATAAATTTAAACCAATTATGACAGAGCAAAACGATACAAAATCAAGACAACCCACATTTAGCACGGCGAATAAATATAATAAAACAATTCGTAAAAAGTATACGTTAGGAAAATCTAATAATAAGAAAACAGTCAGTATTTTATTAAAAGATAAACCAACGCAAAAGTTAGTTATTTCTTCACAAAAAGAGTTAAAAAATAAGTCGATAGATGAAATTAAAAAATATCTTAGAGAACATAACTTAATAAAAATTGGCACAAATACTCCAAATGATGTACTTAGAAAATTATATGAGTCTGCAATGTTAACAGGAGATGTTACAAACATTAATGAAGAAAATTTATTACATAACTTTATAAAGTCATAAAAAGTCAATAATTTTATCTCCTAATTTAGTAGATGGAGCATACGCGAAATAAATTGACCAGTTTTGAAACGATATTTTTTAATCGTTTAAGTAATTATTTAGATACTAAATTATATTTTTTTGGGAGTGTACAAAGAAACGATTATTTGCCAAAATATAGTGATATTGATGTAGATATATTTACTGAAAACGAAAACAGCACAATTATTAAAATGATGCACTTACTAGACGTAGAAAAATCAGAATTCAAAAAATTTATTTGGAAGTTGAATGTAAATAATAAATTAATTACAGGTTATAAATTATTATGTAAAACTAAAGAAAATAATATTATTGTTGAGTTTTCTATACATAACCAAAAATATAAAAAGGAAATTCTGAAAGAACACGTAGACAAAACAGACATTCCTTTTTACGCAACCTATCTTTTAATTTTTATTAAATACTTATACTATAAGTTTAACATAATTCCAAGTAGTGTTTATAGAAATATAAAAAAGTTTATTTTGACATATATAATTGGGAAAAAATTCGACCATTTTTTAGTTCTAGATATAAAAAAACATAATAAAGAAATTTTATAATTTGTTAGTAATATATATTGACATATAGAAATGAATAAATGCGCCAATTGTTAGTTTTATATATAAAAACATCACCATACAACGTTATATGTTTTTTTATAAATAATATAAAGGTTTGTTAATAATATATTATAATGGCGCTAATAAAAGAATTTTTTGAGATTAGCGAGAAATACGCACGTGAATATGGTGACAATACAATAATGCTTATGCAAGTCGGGTCTTTTTTTGAAGTGTATGGGTTAAAGGATAAAATAGGTAACATAACAGGTAGTAAAATAATTGAATTCTCTCAAATTTGTGAATTAAATGTAGTGGATAAAAATTCAACTTTAGAAAATAAAATAGTTGTTATGGCAGGATTCAAAGATTTTATGATTGATAAATATTTGCGGAAAATTCAAGATGCTGGATATACTGCCGTTGTATATAAACAAGACGAAGCCGCAAAAAATACAACCCGGTCATTGGAAGGTATTTATTCACCAGGTACATTTTTTGCAAATGAAAATACACAGTTAACAAATAATACTACTTGTGTGTGGATTGATTTAATTGACAACAAATTTACTAAAGGAAAGGTTGTCGTGATTGGTATATCAAATATTGATATTTATACAGGAAACACAAATATTTTTGAATATAAAGAAAAGTATTTAAATGCACCTACTACATTTGATGAACTAGAGCGTTTTATTTCAATTTATAATCCAAGTGAATTTATTATTATATCAAACTTACCTCAAGATAACATAAATGATATAATTAATTATGTAAATGTAAAATGTAAGGTAATCCATAAAATAAGCTTAGATACGCCAAATACAAATACAAATACAGAAAAATATGTTAGAGTACATAATTGTATGAAACAAATATACCAAAAAGAAATTTTAAATAAATTTTATAAAATAAATGACAATGATATATTTTTTCAAAATTTTTATGATAATATAATAGCAACTCAGTCATTTTGTTATCTGCTTGATTTTATGTATCAACATAACCCACACCTTGTATATAAAATAAGCGAACCTAAGTTTGACAATTTTACAGAGCGGTTAATTTTAGCAAATCATTCATTAAAACAACTCAATATTATTGATGATAATAATTATAATGGTAAATGCTCATCTGTTTTAAAATTGCTGAATAATTGTCTTACCCCAATGGGTAAGCGCAAATTTAGTTACCATTTTTTGAATCCTACCACAAATGAAGAATTTTTAAATAATGAATATGATATAATTGAATATATATTAAACAAATTTGATATATATTTTAATGTGTTATCATCAAAGTTAAAAGAAATTAAGGATATTTCAAAATGGGAGAGACAAGTCTTTATAAAAAAAATTTCCCCTAATTCTTTTTATAATTTATATAATAACATAAATACTATAATTGAGTTGTATGATGCAGTTATAGATGATACAATAATAGTACAATATTTAACATTCAAAGATATAAATATATTAAACATCAAAAAAGATTGTATTGATATTAATAACTTTATTCATCACTATTTAAATTTAGAGTTAGCAAAAGAGATTGAACAATTGCAATCGTTTGAACATAATTTTATCAACAATGGTATTGATGATATATTAGATGAAAAAACAAGTATTATTCAAGATTCAGTATTTCAATTAGAAACCATAAAAAACTATTTAAGCGATTTAATAAAAAACAAAGAAAAAAATATTAAAACAAATGATTATGTGAAAATTCACGAAACAGAAAAAAATAATTATAGTTTAGTAACAACAAATAAACGTGCGAAAATATTAGAAGAATTGTTGCCTCCACAAGAAACACCAATTCAATTAAAATATAATGATAAGTCTATTCAGTTTTTTATTAAAAAGGGCGGTTTTAATTATTTAAAACAAACCGCATCAAATACATTTATTTGTGATAACCAAATAGATAAACTCTGTAATAATATTTCAATCACAAAATCATGTATTCGGGATTTAATTTTAAGAGTATATAATAACTTTATATATATATTTGGAGAGAAATATCAAGAAAAAATAGAGCAAATAATTAACTTTGTTACATACTTAGATATTATATTAAGTAAAGCTAATACAAGTAAAAAATATAATTTTTGCAAACCTAATATTCAAACTGCAGATAAATCATTTGTAAAAGCTACAAATATCCGTCACATTTTAATAGAAAACTTACAAACAAATGAATTTTATGTTACAAATAATATAATATTAGGAGATAATGATACTGATTTTATTTTATTATATGGGACAAACGCAGTTGGTAAAACAAGCTTAATCAAAAGCTTAGGTATTTCAGTTATGATGGCGCAAGCAGGATTATATGTTCCGTGTAGTGAATTTATTTTTAAACCTTATAAATATATATTCACCAGAATATTGGGCAATGATAATATTTTTAAAGGGCTATCAACATTTGCAGTTGAAATGTCTGAACTAAGAACAATCTTAAGACTAGCAGATAAAAATAGTTTGGTTTTAGGAGACGAGTTGTGTTCTGGAACTGAAATTACATCTGCTATAAGTATATGTGTTTCTGCAATTTGTAATTTGCATACAAAAAAAGCAAGTTGTATATTTGCTACTCATTTACACGAAATTGTTAACTATGATGAGATTACAGGCATTGATAGTTTAAAAATAAAACATATGTCAGTAGTGTACGATAAAGAAAAGGATTTACTAATATACGATAGAAAGTTAAAAGATGGACCTGGAAGCGGTGTATATGGATTAGAAGTAGCCAAAAGTTTGAATTTGCCAGATGATTTCATAGAGTTAGCTTATGAAATTCGTATGAAATACAATAAACAAAGTGAAGGTGTTCTCTCAAAAAAAATTTCCCATTTTAATTCAAAAAAATTAATTGGTATTTGTGAAAATTGTAATTTAAACGTTAGTTCAGAAGTTCATCATCTAATTCATCAATCGTCCGCAGATAACGACGGGTATTTACATCTTGACGGGATAAAAGCTCATAAAAATAAATTGCCAAATTTATTGAGTTTATGTAAAAAATGTCACGATGATTTTCATAAAGAAACAAAAACACAACATATTAAAGTAAAAACAAATAAAGGTTATATAGTAAAAGAATTGTAACACGAATGTATGAATAGTAAAACAATAATGGTATTATTATTCGTTGTAATTTGTATTATTATAAATTTATAATATTACATTTGTAAATAATTATACCTGAATTACAATAAAAAATTATATTGTAAGTTGTTTATCTATTTAGAAAAAAAATAAAAATGATTTAAAATTATATAATGTATATTTATACTATATAAAAAATGATTATTCCTATTAAATGTTTTACGTGTGGTATGGTTATTGCAGATAAATATAGATATTATACTCAAGAAGTATGTAAAATAAAGTTACAAAATAATATGAAGTTCGATAAAGTAATTTATCTTACAAAAGATTTTCGAGAGAAAACCCCAGAAGGTAGGGTTTTAGACGAGTTAAATATGAAAAAAATGTGTTGTAGAAGACATTTCTTAACACATGTAGATATTGAATAATTTCTTTAGTTAATGTATAAATAAATGAAAAAAAATATATATACAAAAAAAGAAAATACTAAAATGTATAAAATGCGTGGTTGTGCAAAAACATTTAAAAATTTACATAAAAATAAAAAATATTCAGGAGGTAAGTTGCTTAGTGCAGATGTAAATGTTGCCTATCCTTATACAGGTCCAACTGTAACTAATCCTTTTTTAGCTTATACAAATACGAATGGCGAAAACCCAATGTATCCATCTACTGGTCCGCCATCAAGCGGGTTCAATTTTTTAAATCCTTTACAAATGCAAAAAGGCGGAAGTTGTGGATGTGGATTACAATTAGGCGGAAAAAAACATAAAAGTAATAAAAAAAGTCATAAAAAAAGTCATAAAAATAATCAAATGAAAGGAGGAAATAATTCAATTATTAGCAATAATGGAATTCCTTATCCAAATGGACTAGTTGGAAATCCTTATAATAGTGTAACTAATTTGCCAGGGGTGAATAACATACCAGGAGATGCAAATTATTATAAAAATAACTTGTATAATAATGGAGATCCACAAACAAGTATGCAAAATATAAATGCAAATCCACCCTTTTTAGGAAGTCCGGTTCCTATACGCGGAGGTAAAAAGATGAATGTTGCTAAAAAATTTAATAAAAAAATGCACGGTGGTAATCTGTCTAATTTTTTAAGTCAAGATTTTATTAATTTAGGAAGACAGCTGAATTATGGTATTGGTAGTACATATAATATTCTTAATGGGAATTCTCCACCAAATAATCCTATGGCGTGGCAAGGACAACTGAAACATATATCTAAATAATCTTATTTTTTCTTTGAATAATATATAAATGAAACTATTGGATAGATATAAAAAATTATGCACCCCTTCTATGTTATATTTTACGATATCTATGTTTGCTTTGATTATTGTATTTATTCAGAATATTGGCAATTCAAATAGTTATAGTTTAGGGTCATTTTCTTGTCGCGTTCCTAATACAACAATTGTATTTATTGTTAAATTAATATATATATTATTTTGGACTTATGTATTAAATTTAATATGTAAAGACGGCAACACTGCGTTATCTTGGCTATTAGTATTTTTGCCATTTATTTTATTATTTTTAATTATTGGAATACTAATGTTAAATATGTAATGATATATTTATAAATTATATATTTATAAATATAAATGAAGGCAGTTAATGGGTATAAATATGAAAAAAATGGTTGGAAATATATATCAATTAAAGGAAAACCGAGAGAAAGAGGATATGCATATGGTTATTTATGCGCAGATGATTTTTCTAAAATTCAAAAAATGCTCAAGTTTTTAATGTATGAGTCTTATGGTAAATCGTGGGATTTTTTTATTGAAAAAATAAACGACGATTTTTATGATTTTACAAAAAAAGATTTTCCTGAAATGTTTGAAGAAATGAGTGGAATTGCCGAAGGACTAAATGATAATGGTTGTACAACAACTATTAAAGAAATTATTGCGTGGAATTTTTATATGTCAATACCATATTGGTATCAATCTACAGATATTACACAAAATTCTACTACACAAAAACAAATTGAAGGTGGGGCAAGAGATAAATGTAGTGCTTTTATTGCTGTAGGTAATGATTGGACAAAAGACGGCAAAATTGTAGTTGCACACAATTCGTTTTCTGATTTTATAGACGGTCAATATGCTTATATTGTTTTAGATGTGCAACCGGATAAGGGTGCGCGATTCATTATGCAGACGTCGCCTTGTTGGATATGGAGTGGCACAGATTTTTTTGTTACTTCAAAAGGAATTATTGGAACAGAAACTACAATTGGCGGTTTCATTATGTATGAAAAAAAAACTCCCATTGCATATCGTATTCGCAAAGCAATGCAATATGGTAATAATCTTGATGATTACATTAACATTTTATTGGAAAATAATTCAGGAGACTATGCAAACTCTTGGTTGTTTGGAGATATAAATAATAATGAAATAATGAGAATAGAACTAGGACTTCAATATCACAATATTGAGAGAACCAAAAATGGATATTTTATTGGTTTTAATGCAACGTATGACGCGAGAATTAGAAATTTAGAATGTATTAATCAAGGGTTTTTTGATGTAAGAAGACATCAAGGTGCAAGAATGGTAAGATTATCTGACCTTATTGATAAAAATAAAGGAAAGTTAAATATTGATGTTGCTAAGAAAATAATATCTGACCACTATGATGTTTATCTTAAAAAAAATAATAAAAGTTCTAGAACAGTTTGCTCACATTATGAATTAGATGCTAGAGAATTTATGTCTGCTGCTGGAAGACCATTGCCTTATGCTCCACACGGTGCTCTAGACGGGTTTGTTTGTGACTCTAATATGGCAAAAAAAATGTCAATTTGTGGAAGATACGGCAATTCGTGTGGTACTCCTTTTATAAAAAAAGATTTTATAAAAGAACATAGGCAGTATGAAATGTTTGGTCCATTTTTACATGATAGGCCATCACAGCCGTGGACAGTTTTACCAATAGCAAAAAAACAGACTACTTATAAATATAAAAAAAGTAAAAGTATAAAAACATTGAAAAACATTGAAAAATAATAAAAAACAATGAAAAATAATAAAAACGAGACAACACACAGTTATGATTTATATATTTGATAACTATGTTTCAAGTAATTTGTTTATTTGTATTTAACCCATAAAATTCGTGTAAAAATCTCTCTATACTTTTGTATATTCACAAAAATTTGTAAATATTTTATTTTATACATTATACTATAAATATTATAAAAAAATATGATTAGTATAATATAAAATGAATAAAAGTGATACTAATAGTACTATGGATGAAATATCTTGGAATATTATAGATAAATATTTTACAGAAAACCCAAATAATTTAGTTTCTCACCATTTAGAGTCATATAATAATTTTTTCAATTTTGATATTAATAGAATTTTTAGTGAAAATAATCCAATACGTTTTATTGATAATACTGATAAAGATAAAAACAATGAATGCTTACTTTACTTAGCAGGTAAAGATGGGAAAAAATTATATTTCGGGAAACCCATTATAAATGATAATACGCGTTCTCATTATATGTACCCAAATGATGCAAGGTTAAGAAATATGACTTACGGAATTACTATACATTATGATGTAGATGTTGATTTTATTTATTATAGAGGCGAAGAAAAAATTGAACATTCAATTACTTTAGAAAAAATATATCTTGGAAGATTTCCTATTATGCTTCAGTCTGACTTATGTATATTGAATAAGTTAACAAAGGATGTTAGATTTAATATGGGAGAATGTAAAAACGATTATGGTGGTTATTTTATTATTGATGGAAAAGAAAAAGTAATTATTTCACAAGAAACTCACGCAGATAATATAATTCGTATTATAAAATATGATGATGAAGATGATGTATATAGTTATTCTGCTGAGGTCAAGTCAGTTTCAGAAGATGCATCTAAACCTGTTCGTAAAACATATGTCCAAATAGTTGCCCCAAATTCAAAATTCTCAAATAATCAAATTGTTGTTAGCATTCCAAATGTGAAAACACCAATCCCATTGTTCATTGTAATGAGGGCATTAGGAGTTATATCTGATAAAGATATAATTAAAACGTGTTTATTAGATTTAGAGAAAAATAAAGAATATGTAGACTTATTTGTTCCGTCTGTTCATGACGCAAATGAAATATTTAATCAAATAAGTGCAATAAAATATATTTCTCTCTTTACAAAACGAAGAACTGTATCAAGCGTTCTTGAAATTTTATCAGACTATTTTTTACCACATATTGGTGATATCAATTTTAATGATAAAGCTTATTTTATTGGTTATATGGTTAATAAGTTATT
>Ga0114962_10000985_pt1 | contig 24658 bp, 24 predicted proteins | sample C_130820_MF_Meta_FD_87017 | JGI IMG/M metagenome (GOLD analysis project Ga0114962, IMG submission 87017) | Freshwater microbial communities from Lake Croche, Canada to study carbon cycling - C_130820_MF_MetaG | ecosystem: Environmental > Aquatic > Freshwater > Lake | place: Lake Croche, Canada... | reverse complement strand
CAACCACTAGCGATTTCGATGGATTTCTTAGCATTAGCAATGGCTGAAATGGGAAGTATTTCGGAGCGCCGTGTGTATAAATTGATTTCAGGAACAAGAGGTTTACCAGCGTTCTTAGTGGCAAATCCAGGGTTGAATTCCGGGTTTATGATTCCACAATATACCTGTGCTTCGATTGTGAGTCAAAATAAATCCCTTTGTTTTCCAGCAAGTTGTGATACTGTAGATTCTTCCAATGGGCAAGAAGATCACGTGAGTATGGGGGCAAATGCAGCGACGAAATTATACCGCGTATTGGAGAATTGTTATACGATTCAGGGAATTGAATTGTTAAACGCAGCGCAAGCATATGAATTCAGAAAGCCATTAAAAACAAGTTCGATTCTTCAAAGTTTACATGCTTCGTACAGAGAAGTAGTTCCATTTGTAGAAGAAGATTGTTATTTACATCCACTTATTAGCGCAAGTACAAACTTTGTAAAGAATATTTCATGGAAAATGTAGAATACCAAGAAGTAGAAGAAATTCAAGAAGAAAAAAAGTTACCTGTATTTTTAAAGGTGCTTTGTATTTTGAGTTTTATCTACATCGGAATCATCTTAATACCAGCAATTTTTGGACTGTTTTCTGGACCAATGTCCGAAACGGAATTGAATGAAACATTTCAAAACGTAAGTTCTTTAGTACCTAATTCGATCAGTAAGCAGGAAAAAGCACGTTTGTTAGAGTTAGCTTATGAAAAGCAAAAAGTCATGAATGAAAAATTTTATCTAAATGCGACGATAAATATTTGGGTATATTCTTTGGGCTTTTTTGGGGTTTTTAAAATGTTCAAAAAACGCCAACGTTCGGGGTATTATTTATATTTGGTATACTCTTTTTTATCCGTATTCTCTTTGTATTTAATATTACCAACAAAACTAATTGCGATGGAAGATATTCTTTCGCTATTGTTGTGGTCGGGGATCATGGTCAGTTTATATACCATTAATTTAAAACATTTAACCAAATAGTATGAAAAACATAATCACAAGTATTGTATTAATTTTAGGATTAACAGTAAGTGCAGGCGCACAATTACAAACACCGAAAGCGAGTCCGGTTGCAAAAATGGAGCAACGTGTGGGTTTGACGGATATTAAAATGGAATATTCTCGCCCAGGAAAAAACAACCGTAACGTGTTTGGTGATGTAGTTCCTTTCAATGAAGTTTGGAGAACAGGTGCAAACGAAAATACTAAAATTACGACAAGTGATTTACTGATTTTCGGGAAAGATACTTTGAAAGCAGGTACTTACGCAATTTTTACAAAGCCAGCGGTAGATAGTTGGGAATTAATTTTCTATACGGATGTAACGAATTGGGGAACACCTGAGAAATGGGAAGAGAACAAGGTTGCGTTACGAACAAAAGCTGCTGTTACAACTTTGCCATCGGTTGTAGAAACTTTTACCATTTCTTTAGATAACTTAGAAAACGAATCTGCAAATTTGACTTTCTCCTGGGATAAAACTTCTGTTGCTTTTCCTTTTACCTTATTAACTTCACAGCGTTCGATTGCTAATATTCAAAAGGTAATGGCAGGTCCATCTGCAGCGGATTATTATGCTGCAGGAAACTATTATTACACGAATAAAATCGATAACAAACTAGCTTTAGAATGGGTTAGTAAGGCAATTCAAGGTAATCCAATGGCATATTATATGTATCGTACGAAGGCAATGATTCAAAAAGAGTTGGGAGATAAAAAAGGAGCAATTGAAACTGCAAAAGCAGGATTAGTTGTCGCTGAAAAAATAAATAATAAAACCTACATTACGCTTTTGAATACCTTCATTGCAGAAACACAAAAGTAAACGATAAACACGAATAAAATAGGAAAGACTGCTTGTGTAAGCGGTCTTTTTTTTGTCAAAAATATCTGGTGAAATTAGATGTTTAAATCATCGTATTTATACGCGATTTACACTGATAATTTGGCAGTTGTAAAATCTGTTAATAGTTTTGTCTTAGAAAAATAAACGAAAAATACAGATGAAAAAGTACTTCTATTTATTCCTTTTTATTATTTCTTGTCTCCATGTAACAAAGGTTCATGCACAGTTTAAGGTTACAACCAAGATTATAGATTTTAAAGGTCGAGGTATGGAAATGACAACGGTTTCATTGATTCAGCAAGATACTTTTTTAAAAACACTATATACAGACAGTACCGGAATTTGTGTGTTCCAATCCGTTGTTGCAGGAGAATATTCGTTTAAAGTTTCTCAATATGGAGTGGTTACAGAACAAGTTGCAATGATTTCTAGAGATACTACCATTGTGATTGAGATGTTGAAGTCCAAACAGTTGGAAGCCGCAACGATTAATAACAAAAAACCAGTTTTTAAGCGAAAGGCGGATCGTATGGTGTTTCATGTAGAGAATTCATTGATTTCCTTCGGTAATACCTTATATAATTTATTAGCGATGACTCCGGGAGTTAAAGTCGATGATTACACAGTTTCAATTTTAGGAAAAGGGGAAGCCATTATTTATGTCGACGATCAAGTATTGCAGTTAGGAGGAGAAGATTTAATTAATTATTTATACACTGTTCCAAGTGATGATGTTTCGCGGATAGAGGTAATTACCACACCGCCAGCGAAATACCAGGCAGAAGGTTCGGCTGGTATAATTAACATCGTACTAAAAAAGATTTTAAAAAAAGGATATAGTGGGGATATCACAACTGCAGTTATACGAAATACCTATTGGTCGGAAACATTAGGTGCAGGAATTAATTATAACAAAGGCAAGTTTAGTATTAAAGATCGTTTAGGAGTAAGTCAAAACAAGCAACAAAAACTCAATGATGTAAATTCTCAGTTCCCATCCTCTTACAACAAAATGGTATTGATAGGAAAGTCAGGGAATAATGGTATAAATAATAATTTGGATTTTACATATAAGTTGAATGAAAAATCAAAGTTTATACTTTCTAATCAGGTAAATACATCGGAACAATTGCTTCAAAATACATCACAGATCCATTATATCAAAAATGGGTTGAATGATTCAATTACTAATTCGATTGGAGAAGGGAATGCGGGTATGGTTTCCATGAATACCGGAATAAATTACACCCATGTTTTTGATTCTTTGGGTAAAAAGTGGAGTGTCGATTATAATTATTTTAGGTATGGTCAAGATCGAGGACGAAATTTGGATAGTAGAACAAATTATTTTAACTCTCCTAATTTGCTTTCAACCATAAATTCTGTAAGTAAACAAACTATCTTTTCGAATTCGGTAGATGTAGATTTAGAACTTCCTTTTGAAGCATTTCATCTAAATATGGGAGGCCGTATAAGTTCGATAGTGAATTTGAATGAGTTTAATAATACCAATCACTCTAATTCAGTGACAACATTAACCGAAAATGATAAATTTCGATATACCGAAAATATACAAGCCTTCTATTTTTCAGGATCAAAATCGCTTAACAAATGGGAATTTCAATTAGGTTTAAGGGCAGAAAATTCTATGATAAAAAGTTATTCATTCTCGTATAACAAAGATATTAATTACACGTACTTAAAACTTTTCCCAACGGTATATGTTAATTATACGCTTCAAGAAGAGGTGTATGTAGGGTTTAATTATGCAAAACGATTAGATAGGCCCGATTATGCGCAATTAAATCCATTTCGTTTTTATGTCAATGCGAATCAATATGCCATTGGTAATCCTTTCTTACGTCCTTCCTATACTGGGAATTATGAATTATATTTTATATATAAAGATAAATTCTCTTCTACTTTTGGATTAAACCATACCACGGATGCATACGGACAAATACCAGTGGTGGATGTAGCAACAAACAAACAAGTTTACACGTATTTTAATTTTTTATCGTATGATTATTACACCTTAAATCTGGCGTATTCCTATAAAAACGGATGGTTACAATCAGATGCTCAGTGTAATGTAGGATATTCAAAAGCGTATTCAAATTCAACGATTACTTACTCAAAGTTAGAGGGTTTTAGTGCAAATTTAATGGTGTCTAATCAAATAAAAACACCAAAAAAAGGGTTGAGTGTAACCTTGAGTGGTTCCTATGCATTTCCATCCACAACAGGAATTGTAAATGTAGCATCCTATTATGGCTTAAATTCAGGGTTAATGTATCGCACAAAAAATAGGAAATTTGTAGTAGGTTTAACAATCAATGATATTTTTAGATCAATGAAGCCTTTGATGAAAATGTATTCCAATGGTGTATTACTTGATGTTGTCAATTATAACGATAATCAATCTATTCGTTTTTCGTTAACCTATAATTTTGGAAATAGGAAAGTGCATTTGGAAGACATCGATATTAAAAATGAGGAAGAAATTGAACGAACCAAATCAGAATAATACACACATAATATTATCATATTAAAGTCGAAGGCCCAGAAGACTTTAAAGAAGATGTACATCAAAATAAAAAGCACCTAGCAGCAAGATTTGTTAGCTGGATTTAAACACAAGTAAAATTTACAAAGATGAAAAATCAAACAATCACAGCATCTATCACAATAGATGTACAAGGAAAAATTATGGGTGGTGTTGAAATTGGTCCAAAACCAAGACCAAAATCGATTATCGATCAGATCAAAGATGGGATGAAACCTACTCCGACGATTCCTGAAATACCAATTTTGATTAATTTCTAATGTTAGAACTAAATTAAAAAAACATCGCATTAAAGTCGTAGGGCCTAAAGTCGACTTTGATAATAGATGTACATCAACACCATAAACATTGAAAGTGTATAAACTTGGATGAATAATTTAAAATTTAAAATTTAAAAAAATGAAAAATGAATTAACATTTACAACTATTTCGTTAGACGAACAAGTAAGAATTATCGGTGGAGAAGATACAATTCCGAAACCAAAAACAACCACAACAACGAAGCCTAAATCATCTGTTTTTGTCGGAGATGGAAATACAATCGTAATTAAATTCGAGATTTTTAATTTCAAGTTCTAATATTAGCAACTTGAGAAGCAAGGCAAATTAATTACAATAAAGGAGTTTTCTCCAGGATTAAATTTTTACAGACTTATCCTTGCTTCTCTTCAATTAATACCCAATGTTCTCCTCTCGAAAAATCAAATTGATCCGACAAATGGATAGTACCGATTGCGGCACTGCATGTTTGTCTATGATTACGCGCCATTTCGGCACCAGGTATTCTTTAGAATATTTAAATGAACTTTGCCAAAAGTCTATCCAAGGTGTCGATTTTAGTAGTTTGTCAAATGCTGCAAAGCAGGTCGGTTTGTCTACCAATGCAATTCGGATCGCTGTGGATGATTTTTCGGAGGAGGCATTGCCTTGTATCTTACATTGGAACAATAGTCATTTTGTGGTTTTATATAAAGTGCAAAACGTAGGTCGACAAAAACACTATTTTATTGCAGATCCGGCTTTTAAAAAATATAAAGTCACAAAAAATGAATTCGAAAAGCATTTTTTAAAACAAGAGGAAGATTTTGGATTCGCTATGCTTTTTTGTAAAAGTGAAAATTTTGAAGAACAAAGAACTGAACAAGGAAAATATCGGATTTCTAAAAATGCCACAAAATATATTGTAACAAATAAAATAAAATTTTTACAATTAATTGGTGTTATGCTCCTTACAAGTATGATTACATTACTTGTTCCTTATGTTACTCAATTAATTGTAGATAAAGCAATTAAGTTTTCGGATATACATTTGTTATTTCTTTTGTTTTTTGCCCAAATTGGTTTATTCATTGGAGATTCTATCCTTACATTTATAAGAACTTGGATTACGACCTACCTTTCTGGTAAAATTGGATTAGCTCTAATAAACGATTTTTTAGTTAAATTATTTAAATTGCCCATGCGTTTTTTCGATTCGAAATCGTATGGGGATTTAGCACAAAGGATACAAGATCATAAGCGATTAGAAGAGTTTTTAAGTTCCGACTTGGTATCTACTTTGTTCTCCTTAACCAATCTGTGTATTTACTCATTCGTAATATGGATGTATGGGATTTCAATTTTTTGTATTTTTTGTATAAGTATAATTTTAGGAATTTTTTGGATGTATTTTTTTCAAGTATCTCGAAAAAAGATAGAATATTTACAGTTTCAAAAACATGTTGAAAGTCAAAATAAATTACATGAAATTGTAGGTGGTATTCAAGAAGTGAAATTGTTTGAAGTGGAAAAACAACAGCAACAATCCTGGTTTAAAACACAACAAGAATCACATGTATTAACCCTTAAGCGTACTAAAATTGATATGTATCAATCGTTGGGTTATTCCTTTTTTCAGCATGGTAAAAATATTTTAATCACTTTTTTAGCTGCTAAATTAGTAATGAGTAATCAACTTTCATTCGGCGAATTATTAAGTTTGTCTTTTGTGCTTGGTCAAACAAATCAGCCATTAAATCAACTTCTTGCATTTGCACAAGCATACCAAGATGCAAAATTGAGTATGCATCGTTTATGGAGTATTCAAGCCTTAAAGGAAGAGACAGAAATCCTATCAAATCGAATTTTTTCTCCGGGAAATATTCAGTTTAAAAATTTTAATTTTCGTTATTTTGGACAAATTAATCCATGTGTTCAAGAGTTGAATCTCTGTATAGAAAAAGGAAAAACAACCGCAATTGTCGGGGAGAGCGGAAGTGGAAAAACAACTTTACTCCGATTGATATTAGGCTATTATCCAGAATATGAAGGTGAGGTGCACTTTGGAAAGCATACCTTAAGTTCAATTTCGCCTAAAGAACTTCGTTCCAATATATCCACGGTCATGCAAAATGGATATATTTTCGATCACACTTTTTTGTACAACATTACAATGGAAGAAGATTCTATCGATCAAATTCGCTTCCAAAATGCTATTAAAATCGCTAATTTATCTGCATTTCTAGAACATAATCTACGTGGTAATTTGCAAACAAAAATCGGTAAAAATGGCATGCAATTAAGTGGTGGACAATGTCAACGGATATTAATTGCGCGTGCGGTGTATAAAAAAGCAGCATATTTTATTTTTGATGAAGCAACTTCCGCTTTGGACACAGAAAACGAGGCATTAATCATGCAAAATATTTACGAGCAATTTAAACAACAAACCGTTATATTAGTTGCACATCGATTAAGCACAATTAAAAATGCAGATACTATTGTAGTTTTAGATAAAGGGCAACTCGTAGAACAGGGAACACATTTAGAACTACTCTCAAAAAAAGGGAAGTATTATTCCTTGGTTAAAAATCAGTTATCCTAACATTCCCTTCGTTTATTCTAGTTTTCTTCCTTCCATGGTGTAATAATCGATGACACCAAGTTTGGTTGCTTGGATAATTCCAGCATCTAAAAAATGAATACTCAAGTATGTTGGTTCAATGATTACCTTCCCGTGAGAATCGTAAATTCCATAAAAGTTATGTGTTTCAATACTATATAAGTTAACTCCTTTTTTTTCAATGTGATTATATGTGGGTAGTGCTTTTTGGAATCCTTGTTTACCTATTAATGTCCAGTTTTTATCGATCATTACAGGTGCCATTCCATGTTGGAAGGGATATGCATCATCAAATGATTTCTGAAAAATATTTTGAAAATTACGGTCAACAAATTCATAATTTCCTTCAATTTTTAAAAGTAAATATCCATCCGAAAACTTACCTTTAAAGGATTCTGCATACAAATATTTTTGCTTATTTCTAGCATCAAAAATTACAAATTGATCCGTTGTATCATTGTAGCAAAATACATCTTCCCCCAAATAATTTAGATTCATTTTTTCTTCTTCCTCAAGCAATAAATTTCCGGATGAAGTTAAAATATGCCATTTATCCAATTTATCTACAAAAACGTAATAGTTTGAATCGATGTAATTATGCCCACTTTCAAGACTCTTTAGATTGACACATTGACCTTGGAAATTAAGATATCTTCCCAAATTAGTGAGAACTAGATTGAAATAGATATGCAAAAGTTCTTCTTCTTTTTGTAATACTATTTTCGCAACCTGTATACCAGATTGGTCATAGATATAGGCTTTTTGGTGAACTGTAATTGCGATGTGTTGCTTTGAAAAATCATCTTTTATATTAATCGAGTTATGATATCTTTTACGAACGATTACTTGGAATTTTTTGTTGTATATCCGTATATAATCATCTTCTCCATAGGCACGGATAAATCCATTTGAATATTCTAAATTTTTGTGCTCAAACCCAATAACTGTATCTCCATTTACATGAAAAACAGCATTTAGATGATGATTTTCGACTATAAAGTGCATGTCATCAATGAATGTTAACGGTTTCAAAACACTGTTACCAACAATATTTAATTTGCTATCTCTAATCACATAATTTTTTCCTTCTTTATGCATCACATAATGGTTATTCATCAGGTAATACATACGTGTAGATGTTTCTAGTATTTTATTGGTACTAGACAAAAGTTGGTAGTTATTACTTTGTTGTATGACAATCAGTGAATCACTTGTAGCTACGATTTTAAACGCATGGATATCCAATAGTTGTAAGTTACTGTCTAAATAATGCGTAAAATCTCGGTGCCGATTTACTAAAAAAAGCGTGTCTTTCGCAGAAGAAATACGTTTTATACTTGAAAATACCGTTGGAATAATAACAGAATCCTCACGAATTACACCATATCCTTTTTTGCGTTGCACAATCGCCGTTTTTTTATGAAAATTGTAAGCAAATAGAAATGGTTCATTGAATAAAGAGTCTCCATTTTTTGTAAGATAATTCCATGTGCCTTTTGAAATTTTCGCTGTTTTGTTTTCTATTTTTAGATAGCCAGTATTGCTCAAAAACGCTGGAAGAATAACGTTTCCTTTTTTCCCGTTGTTTTTCTCTACTTCTCCTGATTGACAATACCTAGAATATCCATTGTACGCATCGTCGACAAATAACAATTCTCGTGTAACGCCAAATTTCGTGATAATCCCTAACGATTTTGTAGTATGGATTCTTGCATATTCCTTTGTGTAAAAATCCGTACTATCAAAAGCAGTAATTACATATCTATTGACCGATTTACGTTGAACGAAGTTAAAAGCATCACTGCCAAATTTATTATCTCCTATTTCGATAGTACCTAAAAGTTTTGTCACTAATTTATCCTCTAATTTTTTAGATGGAACTAGACTAAAGTTCGCGTTTTCAATATACGTAGGTGTTTTGAAGCGCGCTTTGACAAGAACAGAATCATTTTCTTCTATTCCCCATAAATAACTGGTGGTACGTATTTTCTGCGCTTCATTTGTGGTTGTTTTACTGGTGTAATACCAACCGATTTTAAATAAACGTTGATCAAAACAGCGCAATTTAGTATTGTCTTTATAGGTATTCATAGAAATCACATTGTTTAAGTACAATCGATTTTTTTCACGATGTTCTTTGTCTAATTCAATAATTACCAAACGATTGTTATCCCAAGCACGTATTGATGTCCCATCGGTGGTAATTTTAGTGTAATAGGGTGAAAGCAGTTCTTTGTAATTTACAGCCGAAATTAATCCGATGGTACCTGTAAATAAGGAAGTTCTATAGAATTCTGCTTGCTGTGCAATGGATTGATAAATAGCTGGTATAAGTTGCTCTCCCGATTCATTTACTAAACCAACATTCCCGTTAAGATTGACAACATAGTTTCCTTGTAACTCATAAAAGTTTCGGTAAATAGGTGCCAAAATTTGCTTTCCTTTTGCATCTAATAATCCAATCCGACTATTTTTATAAACATAAAATTTGTTTTTAAAGGGTGCTAAACCATCACCATCAGCGACAAAAATTTCTCGGTTAGACTCACTATCAATCAGATGTACTTTTTCTTGAGAACAGTACGTAAAATAATCGGGTAGGACACGAACGTTTGTTGCATCTACAGGAAGATTTATTTTTCCATTGGTGTTAATAATAAAATGATTTTTAGCCCCTTTAACATAGAGTGCATCAAATTCTTCTCGTACAATTTCCGGATTTTCTTCCAATAATTTCCCATCGGGTAAAAACAAGGAGTAACGCAAGTCAAACATGCGTATATACAAAAAATTAAACGCTGTTTTTTGGATAGAGTTCTCATTTACAATCGCAAGTGGTTCTTTCCAATTGGTATGCAAAATGAAATAATTACCCTCTTGTTTAAAATAAATCCAATTTTCTGCGATTTGTTTGGACCAACTACATGGTGTTTTGATATTTGTTTTTAAAGAATGAAGTAAGTAACCTTTTTCTACAGCATATCGAAACAAGCCATTAGAATATTGAATTATTTCTAATTGTTTTGCGGCAAGTTTTTCTTTTCCAGTGGAATCAATAATTCCATATTTTGAACCATTACAGAAATACGCATGCCCTGTATTGTCAAAATAATTTACGTAGTTATACGTATTTTGAAGTTTGATTTTTTTAGTTCCCTGTGCAATATACCATTGACCATTTTCTACTTTAGGTAGTGCATAATTTATTGTTTGGGCATGTAAATTCCCTAGCTGTAACGATATAAAAAAGAGGTTGATTAAGCGTTTCATGGCGAAGGAATTTACATATTAACATACTTTTTAGATAAATCGATGTAATTGAGCGTCAAAATTCACTGCTGAAGTGAGTACTACATCCGATTTTCGAAAATCAAATTTTAATTCTTTTGTCTCGTCTTTTTGCGCAAGAAATTCAGAATTAGGGATGTAATACACACGATTGTCTTTTGTAATCGCAATGATACAGTTGCGTTTAGAAGGGTCATAGATGTAATGCCCTTGATCTGAAAAGTTTAATCGAACTAAAGCGTTATCTTCTGGACATATGGTAAACACATTCACAAAATCTGTATTTGTATTTTCTGGAAAATTTAGATTACATTCTAATGCTTTAATATTTTCTCTGTGATATAAATAGTCCCAATTAAATAGCCCCATACTTGCAATTTCAATGGTTCTTACAACTTCATTTTTTTCCATTTTTTCTTTGTATTCATCGATCTCGCGCATGTTTTTAACCATTTCCTCGTGTACATTTTTGGAATCGCGAATCGCATCTTCGGTAAAATATGGCTCTACAATCAGTTCATATTTTTCCTTTTCCACGCTTGTTCTTTTTTGTAGTACCAAACGGTATTGATTTGGATCACTAGTTTCAAAAAGTTCAGAACCAACAATTGCAAATTTTAAGCGATTTTTTATATCACTTTTCACAGTTTCTTTTGTTTTCCATGCAACAATCACTTTACCTTTTAATGCAGCAATATGTTCTGTTTTAACTTGGATATCCAGTAAGTTGAAATTTGAATTTTGAACAATTTCAGTTTTTTCTTCTTTGTTTTCCAATAGATTGCGTTTTGTCTTCGTACCAGTACCTGCTTGTTTATAAGTCCAATCGCCAGTGCTCTCATTCATTTTATAAAAATTCATTCGCTCTACACCAGTGTTGGATGAAATAGCAACGTTGATTCGTTTATTTTTCGCTAGTTCTAATTCTTCTCCATGTTGAAAAGCTTCTATTCGGAACATACCTCCAGTAATCATATCCTGCTCTACGCCAGCAGAATCGTATTTCATGGTGATTCCAGATAACATTACTTCTCCAAAACTATGATACTCATTGAAGTTTAATGAAACCTCCCCGTGAATTGGAGTTCCGTTTTTATCGACAAAAGAGCCCGCTGGTATAAATAATTTACTGCCGGTCTCGAGTTCAATTATTTTATCCGCTTCCGAAGAAAAAGTAAATGTTTCTGGTGCAATGCGTAAAGCATTGATGGGAGTTAACCACGAATTAGTTTCGACAACTGTTTTCGTATCGGATGTGATCTCTGAATTATTGCTTTTACAAGCAGTAAAAAGTAGGAGTGCTCCAGCACTTAAAAGTAGCGTTTTCATATCAATAAGTATAGAGGGTGATGCTTTTTTAGTAAAACGCAGACAATCCTGTAATATTACATTTTTACCTATTTTTGTTTTATGACAACATTGGATGAATTGATTGCAGCGAAAATTACAAACCCGAAAAGGATTACCCTTTCATGTGAATTAACTGAATTTCCAGATGTTTTGTATAGTTATGCAGATACCTTGGAAATTTTGGATTTATCTGCAAATAAATTATCCACGCTTCCAGAAGATATACACCGTTTTACCAAGTTGAAAATTGCATTCTTCTCCCAAAATAACTTCACGATTTTCCCGAAACAATTGGCTACATGTCCTTCATTGACAATGATTGGTTTTAAGTCGAATCAATTGGAAGAAATTCCGGAAGATGCTTTTCCCAAAAATTTGCAATGGTTAATATTAACCGATAATCGTATTCAAAAACTTCCTCGTTCTATTGGTCAATGTACACGACTTCAAAAGTTTGCAATTGCAGGAAATAGATTGACGGAATTACCGTTAGAACTTTCATTTTGTAAAAATTTGGAGTTACTTCGTATTTCAGCGAATCAACTTACATCCATTCCATCTTGGTTATATCAATTACCACGATTGTCGTGGTTGGCTTTTTCCGGTAATCCGGTTACTTATATGCCTAAATCAAAGGATCATCTTCCGATGGTTGATTGGTCGCGTATAACAGTAGAAGAACAACTAGGAGAGGGCGCTTCTGGAGTTATAAGTAAAGCAAAAATAGATGGTGAACAAGAAGTTGCAATTAAAATTTTCAAAGGAGAAGTAACGAGTGATGGATACCCAGAGGATGAATTAGCAACGTGTTTGTCTACTGGTTTACATGAAAATATCGTTCCATTACGAGCAACAATTGCGAATCATCCCGAAGGAAAACAGGGAATTGTAATGGAACTGATTCCTGCGGAATATAAAAATTTAGGGCAGCCACCAAGTTTTAGTACCTGTACCCGAGATGTATTTCCGGCAGAGCAACAATTCACATACAAACAAGGAGTAGCTATATTAAATGGGGTATTGCAAGCAGTAAAACATTTACATGAACGAGGAATCATGCATGGGGATTTGTATGCGCACAATACCATGATTAACGAACAAGGTAAAACCTATTTTGGGGATTTTGGTGCAGCAACATTTTATGCTAAAAACTTAGAAGAAGCACCTTATTTAGAACGCTTAGATATTCGCGCTTTTGGATGTTTGATAGAGGATATTATTCCTTTAATTCGAGAAGAAAAAGGTAAAGAGAATTTATGTAAGCTTTATGAAAAATGCATGTTGGAAGATGTAATTTCAAGACCAAGTTTTGAAGAGATAGCAAAAGTTTTAACTGGTATGTAGAAAAAATAACACATATTTATACGAAACACATATTCTTTACGTTATTAATAATATAACCTCAAATAAATACTATGAATAAAAACTACTCGAAAACAATTTCAAAGTCTTCGTCACCGATTTTAGCATCTGAACCATCCACTAAAACAATCGAAGCAATTTTAAATTACAGCAAATCCGTTATTGCGGTTAAAGTATTGAAAGAAAAGACATTGGTTAATCTAAATTGATGCCAAAAAAAAGGCTACCCTAAACGAGTAGCCTTTATTATTTACCTTTTTGGTATTCACTTATTTCTTAACACGCTCTACATAAACTCCTGTACGTGTATCAATTTTAATTTTCTCTCCATTTTCAATAAACAATGGAACTCTAATTTCAGCTCCAGTAGCAATCGTTGCTGGTTTCATAGTGTTTGTCGCTGTGTCTCCTTTGATTCCTGGTTCTGTATAAGTTACTTCAGACTCAATGTAGAATGGCAACTCAACTACTAATGGATTTTCTTCTTCTGCATGAAATAAAATGTTACACATCATTCCTTCTACTAAAAAACCTGGTTTTTCTACCATTTTTCCTGGAATATTTACTTGCTCGAATGATTCGTTATTCATGAATACATATTCTGTACCTTCTTGGTATAAGTATTGATAGTCACGATTTTCAATACGAACTGGCTCAATTTTATGTCCCGCAGAAAATGTATTGTCAATTACTTTTCCTGATTCAATTTGTCTCAATTTAGTACGAACAAACGCAGGACCTTTTCCTGGTTTTACGTGTTGGAATTCAATGATTTGACAAAGTTTATCGTTAAACTTGATACACAATCCATTTTTAATATCTGCAGTAGTTGCCATAAGTATTTATTTAATTGACTACAAAATTAGGGAAAATGTAATGAAATCCAAAAAATATTATTGTAACTGGATAGATAATCCCGATTTCCTTGTACTCCGTTAAAAAAATAATTAACATCAAACTCTTTTTTCAATCTAAAGAAAGCTTTATATTTACGCAAAATATAAGAATAATGGCAAGTAAAAGAAATTTTAAAAAAGACCTTAACAAAATGGTTTTTGACGTTGTTGAAGAATGTTTCAGCGTACAGTTATATAATGAATCTAAAACAGATGTTACCAATAAATTAATCGAGGAGGTAATTGGTTTTAGAAACAGTATGACGGAGAAAATTCACAAAGCAAAAACTTCTAAAGATTTTCCTGCTATTCACAAAGAGGTGGAAGAAACAGCGGTTAACTTTATTCACAAATTAAATGAATTAATGTAATTCTACATTTTTTTAAACGAAAACGGATTTTTACAAGTCCGTTTTTTTGTTTTTATACTTTCCAAAACCTTCCAAAATGCAGTACATCAAGTTTGAGCAACTTATCGAAAATTTAGAAAAGTTTGAATTAAAAGTAGATTCAGAATTTCAAATTGCTTGTTTAAAACGCGTGAAAAGTGGGGGAGATCTTCTCATTTTAAACGATAAAAAACAAGAGGCGATAATCGCGTTACTTGCTGGATTTGTAGAAAAAATTCAGGTTCCAGCAAACGATGATGCACCTCGCATTCTAATAGTTGCTGCAGATAACCAAGCTTGTATTGATATAGAAGCGTTGTGGGTGAAAATATCCAAACGTACAGAAATGATTCATACACTCACGTATGAAAGTCGTGAAAAAGTCAAACAACGTAACGATTTGTTTAATGGGGCAGACATCGTTATCGGTACTCCAAAACGCGTGAATGAACTATATTTTCAAAATGGGATTAACATCAACAAACTGAAATACTTTTTAGTAGTTGATTCTGAAAAATGCTTAAAATTCAGTTCTGTTGCCCATGTGACACGTATGACCGAAAGTTTCCCAAAATGTCAAAAAATTGTGATGAATCCAGCAATGGAGAAATATACAGAACGTTTAGTAGATGCCGTGTTAGAGAATCCGATGGTAATTGAGTGACGAGTGACGGTAGTAACGAGAGACGATAAGTTAGATTGAAACTATTAGTTTGAAAAGCTTTTAACCAATCAGAATAGTTTATTTCTCGAAATGTTTGATTAGAGCGAGTAAGATTTTTGAGATTTCTTCTAGGTAGGAATAATATTTATCAAAAGATGTTTTATCGATTTGATTTAAATCTTTTAGGTAGTCGAATATTGCTACACATTCAAATACAGAACCACGGGATATCACTAAGAAGTTTCTTTTATCTCGATTTGTTGATCGACCAGAACCTTCCGCAATATTCAATAAGATACTGAATGAAGCCCTTCTTAATTGATTTTTAGTAACGGAATCAACAATTGACTTTTCTAAAAATAGGGTTACAGATTTGTTTAGTTTTTTAGCTTTTTCGTACACAGATAATCTCTCAAATTCAAACATTTTTCTAACTTTTCTTATTTAAGTTAGTTAAAAAGTTCATTTCAAAGAAATATAATTAGAAAATTTTTCGGAAAATTTGGGTGCTTTTTTTCTTCTAGCTAATCTACTCCAAACTTCACGCTTACCTATCCATTATCTTTTGTCCGTCATTCTCTAATCACATCGTCCGTCACTCGTCACTTCGTCACTCGTCATTCACTCCTGCTTCGGCAATCCTCCAGTATATCTCGAAAAATTCACATCGTCCCCTAAAAGTGTCACTAAGACATATCCTCGTACCACAATGGTGTTGTAACTTTTCATGTGAATAGTCGCATCGTAGGACGTCCCTTTTTTGATTTGGTGAATGGTTCCTCCTGTCCAATATTCTCCATTATACGTAAAGTGCTCCATTACTTTATAATTTAGCCACTGTGATTTAGGAAGGCCTTTTTCGGAAAATTTCTCTATTTTTTTATTTTCATTTTTAAACCACTTGATGCGCGCATAATATTTGTTATCAAACTTATAACACTCTACAATCAATTTTTTACTCTCGTCTAACCACATACCTAAGATATCATCCGTCTTGAAAGATGAACCAGAGAATAGGAAAAGGGTTAAACTTAAGAGTAATAACTTCATCGTTTATTTTTTTCTTCAAACAATAATTTGAAATTGGGATCTAACTTAAGACTCGTTACTTTTTTTTGCGTTGCCCATTCTAAATTGGATTCTTTATTATTAAAAAATAACGTTTTTAATTCTTTTGTATTGTCTTCATACAAAACTAAAAATTCTAAGGAGAAATGAAAGTTTTCTTGCTGAATTTGACTAAATTTTATTTTTACCTTTTCTTCCTTTTGCGCTATGGTATAACTAAGAATTGGATGTCCAGATTGACAAATCCATTCTTCGTAAAATTGCGTAATATCCGTATGTGTCACTTTCTCAAATACATGGATGAAATCTTTTGAAGTGGCATTACTGAATTTATAGGTGTCATAATAACTAGCAATTGCTTTCCAAAATAATTCTTTGCCAACTTGTTCACGAAGCATATGTAAAATCCACGCTCCCTTTTTATAAGCATTGGTATTTAGGATGTCTTGTGTATTGGTGGAAACAGTATCTTTCAATGGTAACTTGTTATTGGTATAGAAACGAATTACGGCATCCCGTTGATTACGCAACTGACTTAAAAAAGCACCTTTCCCTTTGTGATCTTCGATGTATAAATCGGTGAGGTAAGTTGCAAATCCTTCACTTAACCATAAATGGGGCCAATCTAGTTCTGAAGCTGAATTTCCAAACCATTGGTGTACGATTTCATGGGCAATTAATTCGTTGATGTTACCTTTTCCTGTTATCGCTTTCTCATCGTAAAAAATACAACCAGCATTTTCCATGCCTCCATACATGGTCGTCGACTGCACATTGTATAATTTCTCAAACGGGAATTTACCGATGTATGCTTCGAAATAGGCTAAAATAGTATCTGCTTGCTCAAAATCTTTGAAGCCTTTCTCCTTGTCTTGTGGATACACAAAATTGGTAATTTCTACTTGGTTTTTCTTACGAGGTAAAGTTAGTTTCTCGAAGTTAGCAGCTCCGAAAACGATGACTTTGGTTGGAATTGGGATTATACTGAAAAATTCATACTTATTTAAAAGTGCATTTTTAAAATCTGAAATACCGCCTTTTCCATTACTAACTACTTGAAGGTTTTTTGGACAAAATACAGTGATGTTTACCATCGCCTTATCAGAAGGGTGGTCTACACAGGCAAACCAATGTTTCGCGCGCATCGGCCAGTTATCAGCGAAAAAAGTACGTTCCCCAAATTTATTTTGTCCAATGATTAAGCCATCGGAAGGAATACCTTCAAATTGAATAGTAAAATCCCCTTTTTTCCCTTTGTCCATGGATAATGGAAATATGGTGACCTTCTCTGCATATTGTTTAAATGAAATAGGTTGATTATCCAATGTGATACTCGAAATTTTCATTCCTAAACTATCTTCATGCCTTCCGACTAAATCTAATTGAAAAGAATCTGACTTTTGAAGAAATTCAATACGCACATTTTCAATAACAATTATCTTATTTTGTTTTTCAAAGAGATTAATGTTTAAATCATATTTTATTACATCTAACTGCTTGAAGCGATTTAGGTAATCTTGTCCCACAGCAATACTCGCTGTACAAATAAAAAGTACGAGGCAGCTAAGTTTAATAAAGTTCATAGTGTGTTTTTAAATCAATTCAATCTTCATAATCCCGTCCCGGTCAATATTGGTCAGTCGAACTTTACGGAAATTATTCACCAATTCCGATTGAAATGGGGTTTTTACTTTCACATAATTTTCGGTAAATCCATACATCATACCTTCTTCTTCCTCCGCTTCAAATAATACGGTACGTTCGGATCCAACATTCTCTTCATAAAAAGCACGTTTCTTTTTATCCGAAAGGATGTGCAACATTTTACTACGTTCTTTTCGTTTTTCCAGCGGTACAAACTCTCCTAGTTTAGGCGCACTCGTATTTGCACGTTCTGAATAGGTGAATACGTGGATGTAAGAAATCGGTAGACTTTGAATGAAGTTGTACGAATCTAAAAACTCTTCATCGGTTTCTCCAGGGAATCCAACAATCACATCCACACCAATACAACAATCCGTGCGTAATGATTTGATTTGTGTTACACGTTCTGCGTACAAGGAACGTTCGTATTTTCTACGCATCGCTTTCAGGATACGGTCGTTCCCAACTTGCAAGGGAATATGAAAATGCGGAACAAACTTCTGTGAATTAGTCAAAGAAAAATCAATGATTTCGTTGGTAAGTAAGTTAGGTTCAATGGATGAAATTCGGAAACGATCAATACCGTCCACTTTATCTAAAGCTTGAATTAATTCGTAGAAATTCTCTCCTTCCCCTTGACCAAAATCACCGATATTTACTCCTGTAAGTACTACTTCTTTAATCTCTGTTTGTGCAATTTTCTCTGCTTCTACTAATGTTTCTGCGATACTAGCATTTCTACTTTTACCACGTGCTAAAGGAATTGTACAAAATGAACAAAAATAATCACATCCGTCTTGTACCTTTAAAAACGAACGCGTACGATCACCATACGAAAACGATGGTATAAATTCTTTTGTTTCTTTAATGTTTTGATAAGAAACTTGTGCTTCTTCTTTTTTATCTGTTTGCTCTAAATAAGCTAGAATGTCAAACTTTTCATTCGCTCCCAAAACCAAATCCACTCCGGGAATTTTCCCAATTTCTTCAGGCTTTAGTTGCGCATAACAACCAACAATGGTCACGAATGCATTCGGATTCACTTTCAAGGCTTTTTTAACCAGTTGTTTACACTTTTTATCTGCATTATCAGTAACAGAACAAGTATTTATCACAAAAACATCTGGGGAATCTTCGAAGTCTACTTTTGCAAAACCAGCATCCTCAAAAAGTCGAGAAATAGTAGATGTTTCCGAGAAATTTAACTTGCAACCAAGGGTGTAAAAAGCAACTTTTTTGTATTGAATCATAATGCCACAAAAATAAGGAATTACTTTGCAAAATAAAAGCAGACGATAGCTAGTAAGGATAAGATTAATCCAATACTTTTTTGAAGGTTTAGTTTTTCTTTAAAAAGCACTAAACCAGCCAGCGTGGAAGTAATCACCGTTGAGACATTTAATACTGCTAATACGGTCGAGTCAGACCAAGGTGTTGATGAATACGATTTAATGAGGTAATAAATGGAGAAATAATTGGGAATTCCCAACAATACACCAGCAACAATACTTTTTTTATCGAATGTTTCTTTTTTGCGTAGTAGGTTTATGACTAAAACAATTCCGCCCAAAACACCAGCCATGCCTAAACCAAAAGCACTAAACAGGGAAGTGCTTAAATGTTCTAAATGAAAGGATTGAACGTAGTTTAAAATAAAATCTAGTGCCCCACATCCAATAAAAATTAGTAGAAGTACTAATGCATTTTGAGATTTATTGGAACTTTGATTTCCTACTTTTTTCTCTATACTCATACATACAACGCCGAAACAAGCGAAACTAATCCCAACAATTTTTAATAATGTAATAGATTCATTGTAGAGTAAAGTCATCATTCCCATGGAAATTGCCATGCTCATTTTTACTGCAACGGAAGTGATTGATACACCGATACGCTGTGAACTGAGACCCATTAGGTAGAAAAGACTGATAAATAATATCCCACACAAAAACACAAATGGAATCCAAGAAGTATGTTCAAATGCGGCTTTGGTAAGTGTGTTTCCATACAACAAGCTTCCACAAATACATGCGGTGAGATAATTAATCACAATCGCTTGAAAGGTATTAACTCCATACTTTGGAAAAAGTTTGAAAAGAATAAAAATCCAAGTGGTTGCTAGAACGGAAATGAAGATGGAGAACATGAACGGTATATGACTTATGGGTTATGAATTATGAGTTACTTAAAATAATGATGTACCGTATCACCTGCAAACATATACGTTCTACTTGGAGCGCCAGAAATTCTTGGACCTTTAATGCCATCCCCAAAGCTTTGTTGGCCAACAATAACGCGCGCTTCATCCCAGTATCCATCGACTAAGAAATGTTGTATCGTACTACTTCCACCTTCTACAAATACAGAACTAATTTGTAGCTCGTATAATACATCCAATATGTTTTTCGTATTAATTTGATTTAATTTGATTAAGGAAACATTTCCAACCGTTTCCGTCTTGATTTTATTGATAATTACCGTGCGATCACCGTCGGTATAAACGGTAGAATCTTGGGGCATATTCAATTGACTATCAATAATTACTCGCAACGGGTTTTTACCACTTACTTCACGAACAGTCAAACTCGGATTGTCGTGTTCCACTGTTTTCCAACCAACCAAAATCGCTGGTTCTTGACTGCGCCAATGGTGGACCAACGATTGTGTTTCAGGAGCACTTATCCAATTGATTTTTCGTTCCGTAATTTCTTCTTCACGAGGATAATCTATAAATCCATCTTTGGTTTGCGCCCATTTCAAAACGATGTAAGGGCGTTGTTTATTTAAGTAGGTTAAAAAACGTTTATTAAGTGTTTTACATTCTTTTTCTAATACACCAATTGTTACTTCAATTCCTGCTTCTTGTAGTCGTTCAATCCCTTTCCCTGCGACCAATTCATTCGAGTCGATACAGCCGACTACAACACGTTTAAATCTATGGGAAACCAATAAATCAGCACAAGGAGGTGTTTTTCCGTGGTGCGCACAAGGTTCTAAACTTACATAAATTGTAGCTTCAGCTAATAAATCTTTATCCTGAACAGACTTAATTGCATTCACTTCAGCATGCGCTTCGCCATATTTTTGATGATATCCTTCTCCTATAATTTCATCGTTTAATACAATCACAGCACCAACCATTGGGTTTGGAGCAACATAGCCGCTACCAAGTTGTGCAAGGTCAATGCAGCGTTGCATGAAAAGTTGATCGTTGGTATTTGCAAGTTTAGACATATGCAAGATTAAGTCAATAATTTTATAATACCTTCAAATGCTGCATAATCTTTCATCAAATCCGCTTTCGTAAATAATTCAAAATCGGAAAAATCAAATCCTGGAGCAACAGAACATGAAACCAAGGAATAACTGTCTTTTTCCAATACCGAAGAACCAAAAATGGTGTCTTTGGGAACCAATAATTGAGGTGTTTGACCATTTACTATATCATTCCCTACTAAATGTTGGGTATGGCCTTGATCAGTCAATGTATGAACTACCAACGGACTACCGGAATGGAAATACCAAATCTCATCACTTTTAATGCGGTGAAAATGCGAAACGTTATCAGAAGTCAATAAAAAGTAAATCGCCGTTTGAAGATTGCGAGACCCATCTAAACAAGTGTCTTCTGAACGGTAGGTTTCTTTGTAATATCCGCCTTCAGGATGCGGTAGTAAGTCAAGTTGTTGAATAAGGTTTTGAATGTGTTCGTTCATTTTAATATGCTTTTATGAGGGTCTCAAGTGGAATGTTTAATTCTGTATGTAATTTTCGAATCATGTTTAAACTTAATTTGCGGGTATTATGAAGGATATCACTTACGCGACTTTTATACCCTAAAATTTTTGCTAAATCTGAATTCGTTAACCCTTGCTGCTCCATACGGTACTTAATAGCTTCAATTGGTGTCGGAGCTTCGATTACAAAGGTTTTATCTTCGTAATCTTTAATGATTAAAGCTAATACATCTGCTTCATTACTTTCAGGTGTATTTGGTTCAGCAAGAAAAATTGCTTCAAAACGATCGAGTGCTTGATGATAATCAGTCTCTGTTTTTATGATTTTAAGCTCCATGTTAGTTCTTCTTTTTATATAAATCAACCGTTTCTGGGTCTATCTTGTCGTATTGGGCATGTGTACCTATAAATTTGATGAAGACCCATTCTTTCAAATAATTTATCTGTGCTATTAATCGATAATCACTCCCATTTATTTCAAAAATTATGCTAGAATTTTTTATGGTTCTTGCTTTTACAAAATCGCGCGTAACATCATTTGGCTTTTCCCATTTTTTGAGTAAAACGTCATGGTACCATTTTTCTAAGGTGTTTTTACAATCGGTATGTTTTTTATAAAAATCTATTATTGTACTTTTATTGTAAATATTCATTTGTATTCATTTTCAAAGATATGAAAAAGTAACCAAATTGGTAACTTTACTGTATTTTTATTTTAGTGTTATTCTAAGTTATGAAAAAAATTGTATTAATTCTAACACTGTTACTATCAAATCTTTCATTTTCTCAATCACTTTCTGAACTCATCGCAAAAGGAGATAGTTGTCAGAAAATCACCGAAGCTTCCTTAGCATTACAGTTTTATTCGCGTGCTATTGAACGTGATTCAAAATGCAGTATGTGTTACTATAAACGAGGAACCCTCTACGCACAAGAAGGGTATTACACGGAGGCAATCAATGATTTGTATTACACGAGTTTGTTGCGAATTGCACAAAAAGATGAAGTGCTAGAACATACATTTTTTGTTTTGGGGACGTGTTATGATGAGCTAAATCAACCTGAAAAAGCCATTGAGAATTATACGAATACGTTGCTGTTGAATTCGAAAAATTCAGAAGCATTGGAGGCGCATTTTTATTGTTTACTAAAACTAAAAAAATACGAGCAAGCATTATCCGATATAAAACGTTTAAAAAAAATAACAAAAGAGAAATCAAAAGTGCAATTTTTGTATGGAACCTATTACGCTGCTATACATCAACTAAAAAAAGCAAACAAAGCATTCACAAAAGCAAATTTATTAAAACCGACAGAGGGAAATTATTACCTGGAACGTGGTAAATTACTGTTCCAACAAGAAAAATTTGAAGAGGCAATTTTAAACTTTTCAAAAGCAATTGAGTTGGACCAAAATAACGATGAGGCATTAGTGCAAAGAGGAGTTACCTATCATAAAGTAAATAATATTATAGCTGGATGTGCCGATTTTAGTCGTGCTGCGTTTTTAGGCAATGATGAGGCACGTGTATTACTGGAAGCGCATTGTCCACATTAAATGATTTCAAATTTTCAAATCAGCGAATTTTCAAATTCAATTTACACATTGTTACATTAATTTCATTGCTACATTAAATCACTGTTCAATCGGCATGCCACTCTTCAAACTACCTTTGTTGTTATACGGAAAGAAATATCGAAAGTCAAAGGAGATATAGGTACCTGTCATACTTCCATAGATGACCATTTTTTGATGTTTCACTGTATTTTCATTACTTACTGCAACATCGAAAATTGGCTTGAAAGGAACACGACCAGAAGCTCCCAAGTAAAAGAAACCATTTCTTAGTGTACGATATTCAAAACCGAAATTGGCATTCAGTTCTACTGCAAATACACTACGCATTCTCCCTTCTGCACGAAAAACGTTGTATTTATTGTAAATGAGATTTGTAGCGACATTCGAAGGATTAAATACGAAAGATGGACCTAAAGAAGTGTTCATGTATATTTTGTCTGCTAACTTCACAAAAAACAAGGCGTTAACAGGAATATCGAATGCCACTATTTTTAAAGACTTATTAGTTGTAATTGCGGAATCTAATTGTGAAAATTGAATATTATAATGGCGCTGAACATGGTTGATGCCAGTCTCTAGGGCAATGTTTTTCTTAAATTGCACACGAATTACTCCTCCAAAGGAAGAGCCTAATTGTTGTGTAAATTCCCCTTGTAAGGTGTCATTTTTGATTAATAAACGCGATGAACCAATAAAATCACCTGCAATTAAAGGTTTATATTGTATCCCAAAAAAAGCCTTTACACGTGAAGTTGTTTCTTGTGAGTAACTCCATATACTATACGTTAATACCAAAAAAAGCAGTAAAAAGCACTTCATTTATTTCCAAGTTGTCAAATATTCTATTGGTTTTCGGTGACTCTTAGGCCATTCCATTTCTGGGTATCCTAAATATATCATTCCAAGACATTTATCTTTTTCTTCAATTTCTAAAAAAGCATTCATGGCTGGGGTGTAAATAAAAGCAGAGGTAGACCAGTAAGCGCCAATCCCATATGCTGCAGCAGTCAACTGGATATTGTGTATTGCACACGCAACCGCTTCTACTTCTTCAATTTCACGAATTTTTTCAGTCTCATCGCGTTTCATCCAAACTGCAATTACTGCGGAAGCTTGTAATGGCCTTGTCAATAATTTAGCAACTTTTGTATCTTTTTGATTTTCTTTTGGCGTAGTATCTAAATACAATTGTGTTTGAAAATCTGCAAGTTGCTGTCTAGAATCTTCTGTAAATACGGTAAATCTCCATGGTTGGGTATTACCATGCGTTGGCGCCCAAATGGCATTATTTAACATAGTCTCAATTTGCTCGCGGTGTACTTTACGGGTACTAAATTGTTCAGGATAAATCGTTCT
>Ga0114962_10000982_pt1 | contig 24686 bp, 19 predicted proteins | sample C_130820_MF_Meta_FD_87017 | JGI IMG/M metagenome (GOLD analysis project Ga0114962, IMG submission 87017) | Freshwater microbial communities from Lake Croche, Canada to study carbon cycling - C_130820_MF_MetaG | ecosystem: Environmental > Aquatic > Freshwater > Lake | place: Lake Croche, Canada... | reverse complement strand
GCTCCAGTTGCTCCATCAGAACCAGTTGCTCCAGTTAAACCACTAGATCCTGTAGCTCCTGTTGCACCACTAGATCCAGTTGCTCCATCAGAACCAGTTGCTCCAGTTAAACCACTAGATCCAGTTGCTCCATCAGAACCAGTTGCTCCAGTTAAACCACTAGATCCTGTAGCTCCTGTTGCACCACTAGATCCAGTTGCGCCAGTCGAACCACTAGATCCTGTAGCTCCAGTTGCTCCATCAGAACCAGTTGAACCACTAGATCCTGTTGCTCCAGTTGAACCACTAGATCCTGTATCGCCTGCTAAACCTGTAGGACCAGCTATTCCTGTATAACCAGTTTCACCTACTAAACCGGTCGGACCTATTTGACCTGTTGCCCCTGTATCACCTATAGATCCTGTTGCGCCTGTAAACCCTGTTGCGCCTGTAAACCCTGTTGCCCCTGTATCGCCAACAAATCCAATTGGCCCTGTTACACCTGTAGATCCTGTAGAACCCTGGCTTCCTGTTAATATAACATTCGCTGTAGTCGACCAATAAATGCTGCTATTGATATTTGATTTATTCCATATAACATAAAATCCAGATAAATCAACAGAAGTGACCGTTACATATCCAGATGCCGCTGTATTGCCAGCAAGAACAAGAAGCCAAGAGGATGGATTGTATTGGGGTGCTGTAGCTGTATTAGAAGCATTTGTTCCTATCCATTTATAGAAACTACCATTTGATATGGCAACATTAGGCTGATTAAGAGCTGTATAATAAGATGAACTAACATTCCATGGCAACACGAGAAACCATTCTGCTGTCTGATTCGCCGGCGAATAACCTGAATTATTGGCTGGATCTCCTGAATTCCAACTATAATATCCTGAAGGGCCATCAGTGCCTGATACATCTGTCACAACATCTCCTATTTGATATCGTGTTGGTCTAGGACTCCAAGCTGCTACAACCGCCGCACCAGCCGCGACATATAAATTTGCGCCAACGGATACATATTGTGCCTGTCCTGAAAAATTTACTTTCATTAATTGTGTTCCAGACGTGTCTACTGAACCCGAGGAGGTGGGTGAAAAAATAACATAGCTACCGTTCGCACCTGTTGCACCTGTTTGGCCTGCTACACCTGTAGGGCCAGTTTGACCTGTTGCGCCTGTTGCTCCTGTTTGACCGGTTTCTCCTGTTGCTCCTGTTTCTCCTGTTTGACCTGTGTTGCCTGCTGATCCAGTAGGACCAGTAACTCCTGTAGGGCCCTGAATTCCTGTTAATATAACCGTCGCTGCGGTCGACCAATTAATAGTACTATTAATATTTGATTTATTCCATATAACATGAAGACCAGATGCATCAACAGAGGTGACCGTTACATACCCAGATGACGTGGCGCCACTAGCAACAACAAGAAGCCAAGAGGATGGATTGTATTGTGGCGCTGTTGCTGTATTGGAACCGTTCGTTCCAGTCCAGCGATAAAAGCCACCATTTGAAATTGCGACATAGGGTTGTAAATATGTTGCTCCAGCACTCCATTGACTTACTGGACCCCATCGAACAGGATCCACGGATGGATTGCTTCCTGAATTTCCTGGATCATTACCTAACCAGCTATAATAACCACTTCCATCAATAACAACTTGTGCGGTATAGTAATAGCCAGCTGGATATGCTTGCCACGCAGGTATTGTAGGGTTAGAGGCTTCGACGAATAGGTTGGCGCCGTTTGTAATATACTGGGATTGATCTAAGGGATTTATGGTCATTATTCCTGAATTGGATGCATCCACTGAACCCGAGGAGGTGGGTGAAAAAATAACATAGCTGCCGCTCGCACCTGTTGCCCCTTTTTGACCTGTTGCTCCTGTTGCCCCTGTTTGACCTGTTACACCTGTAGGTCCTATATATCCTGTTGCGCCTGTATCACCTATTGCACCTGTAGGTCCTGTATATCCTGTTGCGCCTATTTGACCTGTTTGACCTGTTGCACCTGTTTGTCCAGTATTACTATTGATAGGGGTTGTTATAGCAACACTACTCGCCGTATTTGTATTTGGAGCCCCAGTATCAAATGAAAAATTTGCATATAAGGGTGCTTTGCTTACCCTTGGCACAGGGCCATATCCAACAACTCCATTTTTATAAAAAGATACAGCTGCTCCATCATATCCAATCATAAAAAGCGTAGTTGGAGACCAAGCTCCCAAATCAGCTGTGTTATTTCCACTCAGATAAACAAGTGCGGATCCTAAATGAAACCAAATCGCAAACGTCAAATTTCCATACCCTACATTATTATTATCTGCTAAACTTACAAAAAAATCAGGATAATTGGATGAACTATCAGCATAACATGATACCGCAATGGCGCCATTATAAGATAAATCTGAGTAGGCATTAACACTCCAGGCAGTAGCATTCGTTGCTGTAATTTTTGTATTATTATTACTTATAACAACTTTTGTTGGATCACTGCTTGTTAAAGAATAGGTTACAGGGAGAATATATGGATAAAGAGCATTATTGAATCCTGAACCAGCTGGGCCTTGAGGGCCTATTTGACCTGTTGGACCTATAGAACCAGTAGAGCCAGTGTAACCAGTATCACCTATCGAGCCAGTATAACCAGTATTACCTGCTAAACCAGTGTAACCAGTATTACCAATAGGTCCAGTGTAACCAGTATTACCTGCTAAACCAGTGTAACCTGTATTACCAATAGGTCCAATTGGACCCGTGGCTCCCGTATTACCTGCTAAACCAGTGTAACCAGTATTACCAATAGGTCCAATTGGACCCGTGGCTCCCGTATTACCTCCTAAACCAGTGTAACCCGTATTACCAATAGGTCCAATTGGACCCGTGGCTCCCGTATTTGATGCTGTGCCAGCTGGGCCCTCCAAACCAGTATATCCTGTGACTCCTTGAATGCCTGTAGGTCCTATTTGTCCTGTAGGCCCGGTATATCCTGTATATCCTGTATATCCTGTTACACCTTGAATACCTTGTTGGCCTTGATCGCCTTGAGGACCTTGAACTGCTCCTACATTGATCCAATCATTGATTGTTTGGGGATTAGATATAAGAGCTACCCAAAGGTCAGGTGTTATTATATATCCGAAACCAGCACTTGCGTCTTTATGATTATTTACTAGATTAGTACTGGAATCCTCTAGTCCCATAATATTAATTGTTCCAGAATAGACCCCATTAATCAAAACACCATTCTCATTTGCCTTAATCGTATTTATTGGTTGTCTTACTCCACTCCCATCAGGAGACCAGAATGTAATTGTATTACCATACATTTGAAGTTCCTTTATATATGCATATTGGAACCATGAACCAGTTGAACCGAGATTATAGGTTATATCTACTGATGGAATAATATTCCCCCCTACCTGAATATACCCAGTTGGCCCTGTTGCCATAATCTTTAGAATAGACGATGTATGTACGTTCAAACTATCAGGATTTTGAAGAAGAATAGATCCTGTCCCTGATCCTCGAATAGGGAGCGTAGGTCCCGTAGGACCTGTTGGTCCTGTATAACCAGTTCCTCCTGTTCCAGTGCCATTTCCACCTGGTCCCGTTGGCCCTGTAAACCCGCCATATGCTAATGTTCTCCAAGGAGTAGAACCATCTCCAATCTTAAAAAGATGTGTATCTAATTCAAGACCCATTTCACCAGCTGCCAAGGTCGGATTATTAGCACTCCAATCGATAGCAGTTCCCCTGCGGAACTGAAACTGAATTTGATAATCCCCTGGAGCTACAGCACCACAATCGAATGCTGGACCAACCTCATAATTAGAATCGGGGGCGCCACCTTCAAAGATATAGGCAGTAATAGGACCTGTTGGCCCTGTATAACCTGCGACACCTGTATAGCCAGTATAACCGGTATAACCAGTATAACCGATAGGACCCGTATTACCATTCGCCCCTGTTACACCAGTAGGACCAGTATAGCCTGTGGCGCCCGTATTAGTTGCTATTCCAGCTGGCCCCGTAGGCCCTGTCATACCAGTGTAGCCTGTCGCACCTGTATTTACTGCTGTTCCTATTGGACCAGTTGGTCCAGTAGTGCCTGTTCCACCACTTCCACCGTTACAATTGCCACCGCAAACAGTATCACAGAAACAACAAATAACTTGTTGTGCTGCTATATAGGACTGAGAATCAGCCGCTATAGCATTCAGTGCCCTCAGGCGAGTCAAGGCGCTTGCTTGCATCCTATCTATCCTTATGTAGAAGAATAGTCATTTGTTCCTACGCAAACTAGCACCTTGTTAAAGGGTTCTTGGATAATTATATTACATGTTAGATTATTCCACCAATCTATCCCTGTCATTGAATAAGGATATGTGATTTGATGTCCTTCTGGCGGTGCATTTCGAGCGACAAAGGTATAGGCTATCCCTGGATAAGGACAATTTGATCCTGGGACTGGAGTATCCAGTTCGCCTATTAGTGGTACAATTTGTATATTCATGCTAGCATCTAGTCCTGATCCATCAATTATATAAATTGTAGGATTAAAAACAAGATTTAATGAGACATCTCCACTAGCAGATTGAATCCATCCAGGACCGGTTGAATTTGGATTATATTTAATCACTTGAATAGATGCTGGGGCAATTAAATAGGCATTGTTAATAGGTTGAATTTGAAGGGCGGAATTATAGATGTTTATATTATTTGAACTATTATAGGTATATGGCTGAGGAACTACATTTGAATTAATACTAATTCCTCCAGTAAATATACTATTACCTGATACTTCTAATATACTACTTACTGATAGGTTACTTACATCAATACTACTAACATCTATGTATCTCGATAATATATTTATCGCATAAATATTGCTCGCATCTACATTTGACGAATAGATATTGTTGGCATATATATTGCTAGCATCAATATTGGACGAATAGGTGTTTATCGCGTAAATATTACTCGCATCAATTGTTGGAGAATGAATTATGGTTGTATAAATATTACTCGCATCAATGTTGGATGAATAGATATTTTTAACATATATATTACTCGCATCAATTGTTGGAGAATGAATTATGGTTGTATAGATATTACTCGCATCAATGTTGGATGAATAAATATTTTTAACATATATATTGCTCGCATCAATGTTGGATGAATAGATATTGTTGGTGTAAATATTGCTGCTATAAATATTGGACGAATAGATATTTTTAACATACATATTGCTAGCATCAATATTGGACGAATAGATATTTTTGGTGTAAATATTGCTGCTATAAATATTGGACGAATAGATATTTTTAACATACATATTGCTAGCATCAATATTGGACGAATAGATATTTTTAACATACATATTGCTAGCATCAATGTTGGACGAATAGATATTTTTAACATACATATTGCTAGCATCAATGTTGGATGAATAGATATTTTTAACATACATATTACTAGCATCAATGTTGAACGAATAGATATTGTTGGTGTAAATATTGCTGCTATAAATATTGCTAGTATATATATTGGATAGATATGTATTTATTGCGTACATATTGCTTGTATAGACATTACTTGTATAGATGTTGGATGAATACACAGCACCTATTGTTGTATAAATATCACCAGCGCTTACCGTTAAATTACCACTATCTAATTGGATATTACCAGTGGTTACCCTTAAACTACTACCATTATCTAAACGCACCCCCCCTCCTCCATTAAAAATGGCAGAGCCATTTACATCTAAATTATACGATGGATTTGATGTATTTATTCCTATCTTATTACCCGCTATCAAATTCTCTGATACCTGTATTGTTGATCCAGATACATCGACGCATGCTATATGTCGCAGCACACTCATCTCAGTCGCTGTAATTGACACATTATTTGCGACACCCAGAGTCCCCGAAATATTTGTATTTCCAGAAATATCAGCCGCTAATCCTGGTGTAATTGTCGGTTTACCTACACCAATTGCCTGTGTAATAGTATTAGATCCAATAGTTATGTTATTACTGATGGCTGCGGATCCCACAACATCTAGGGGCAGAGTAGGGGTCTGTTTTCCAACACCCAAAAACCCTGTTATTCCTGCGCTCCCTTTAAATAATGAGCTTCCCGAAACGTCAAATACATATCCAGGATCAACTGCTGTTCCAACACCTAATTTTGTCACTTGAACGTTTGACAAACTTACGGATCCTGATATATTTACATTACCATTTACTTGTAGTGCTGGCTGAGATATAGAATTAATAGTCACAGCATTTGATGTTGTTAAATAACCATCAATTGTGACCTGATAATTGGGTCCAATATTATTCCCAATTGTCGCATAGGTTGGATATACAATGAGGTTCGCGGTGGCTCCAGGATTATTTGTAGAAACAGCCACCTCAAAATACCCCTCCGTTCCATCATTCAGAGTCGTCGCAAGTGAATTCGTGTTATTTATCTGATAGGGTAAAATTGCTTTCCCATCATATGTAATTGTATTAGGGGGGACAATATTCATAGTGGATTCTATTTGAATTGTGCCGCCCGTCGTATATGCTGTAATAGTGTCTGCCAAGAGGTTCGGCCCCTGTAATGACTTAGATGCCTGATCTGGTGACCAAGGAGACACCAAAAATGGATTAATATTGTTTGTCATCAATACAGATCCTCCCCATCCACCAATACCCTTTCTTGAACCAGCATTTGATGACGGCATTGGTTGTAATTGATCTGCCATACCCTAATCATTCCATTTAGATTTCTTGCGACTAGTTGGGCGCGTCAACAACTTAATGCTATTATCTATCCTTTAGCCAGAGGCATGTCGTATTACCGACCTTTTACGACAAATACAAATAATGTTAATACGGATGTGGAATCGGATACAGATTCCACGGTAAGTTCCGAGGATGGTTTCTTAGATACAATCGGACAACGACTCGACGATCCTCGCTATGCGATTATTCGTGCTGCCGGTCCCACCTTCGATACGGTTCCAGAACAACTGTTCTATCAGTCGTTGCAACATAAACCCCAGAATGTTATTGGATATGCCTATACTGATGATGATAATAATAATACATATGACCCTTCCAATAACATCCCTCTCAATGTTCCATTAAGGCCCTTTATCCCAGCAAATACCACTACACGCACCACCCTTTTCAGCTTTACTAGCGCAAATCGCGATATGAATGTGTATCCTCTTTCAACCTTTTTTACTTTAAAAACGCCCCGCACATATAAGAATATAACGAATATCCAGTTCGTCCAAATTAATTTCCCCTATTTTCTGAATTCTGTCCCCGATGCGTCAGGGTTATATGCGAATTTTGCCCGTTATGTGGCCAGCAACACAGGATTTAGTTTCGCCAATTGCTATGCGTGTCTCGGAAATGCTGGCGGGGGCCGCGGTATAACAACATCTATCAATGGCGGCAGCTTTTCGGAAGCCGGTCGCACGAACCCTGTTGCGAATTCAAATGCGCTCGTCCATACCTTTACTATCCGAGGAGGAGACTATGATTCAATTTCCATGGCGAACGAAATGGATAAACAGATGAATACAACTCCTCCCTTTAATATCATATCCTATACCGAGCACAGGCAGCTCTTCTTAGAAACAGGGTCAATAGCACATCTATTCAATGATCCTGGGCGCTGGTACTACAGTTATGCCACAGGACAGTTTGTTCGAAATGCCTCTAAATCCATTATTATAAATGACTATTTACCAAACGCAAATATAACTGGCTTTGTACCCACAGAAAAGGAGATCTTTGTCGCCTATTTCTATCCAGTTCTCAAAGCCGCTCTCCAAACACATTATGATGGCAAATTTCTCAATTTCGGCGCCTATTCCTCTGGCGAAGTTCATGGACGGGTCCTCAACTCTTTTGAGGGGCTTGCTAGCACACTCTATTATGAGGTCTGCTACACCAATGTATCCGTTCTCAAATCAATTCGACGCATGAATACCTTCGAATACAATCCTATCAATTCCTATAATTACACATATAGTCCCGCCAATTCCAAGATGATCGTGAGTCACACGGATCTTCATCCCTCCATTCAAAAGGACATTCAGACCTTCCAACAGACGAGTAAAACAGCAGCAGCAGCAGCCATTGGTCTGACGAATCGCGATCTTCTAACCCTTTCCACAACTATTCAGTCTAGTACAACTAAGGTAGCCGATCTTTCCAGACAGCTTCAAGCTGCCCTTGTAGGGGTCGGTGTTCCCATTAATAGCCTGACAACGGAGGCTCTCGCAAATCCCCAGACACCAATCTTCACACAGATCCGATCAGCCCTCCAACCCAATCAAATGACGGATAGTGATGATGCGCTTATCGCCTTGGCTGCCGGTCAAACTCCTTCTTTAAGTCCTCCAGCTTTCATCAATCGCTCCTTCCCCGCATCCTTTGGGTGGTCCACGATTCAGCATCTTGTGGGAGATATTACAAATGCGGTGAATGTTGCTCCAGGGAGTCGCGCCTTTACGGCGCCATATTTGGCGCAGATCCAGACCATGGGCGATGTCCCTGCGCTCTATAGCACCTTTGTGAACTACTATTCCACAAATACGGGGGCTCTGACAACATCTGCCACGATTCAGACCCGTGTGGCTGCGGCTACGAGCAACTACGTTCATACAAAATATGGCACGGTCTTTCCACCAGCGCTTCTTGAAAACAACAACTATTTGACGGGACGCGGTACGGGTGCTGTGACCTTCTATGGATCCAAGAGCATTCACTATCAGTCGACACCCGATGAATCGAATGGGCGCTCCTTTCGAAATACAGCAGATCCGAGCGGATGCTGTGTATATGTTAATGCCGCAATCACCAATTTCTACAGTTGTCTGCCCGCAGAATATGTTGTCAATACGCCCTTTTATAAGCTAGGATACGGCTTTGCCGATATTCTGAGTTTCTATAGCACTAATTCAATTTCTGGAACTACTGCGAAGAACAATATCTACTTGCAGCTCAATACAGAACAGTCCCTCAATAATATGGATACGGCGGGAACCGAAAACTACAACATTACGAATGAGACAACCGGCGAATATAGAAAGGTCTTCGGTAAATTGTTGACACAGGGATCCACAAATGGCCAGATCACGCAGACGATCGTTCAGATTCCTGCAACCTTTCCCCTCGCCCCCCTAGCATCTCTAGACCACTTTTCCTTCAACTTCTTCCTCGATACTATGGTTCCCCTCAATCGCCTCTATCCGTTTGTGTCGGCGAACAACGACTGGAATGCCATTATTCAGATCGACGAGCTCGTTGGCGCGTTCGACAATTCGGCCTAAAAAATAATTCCCTTATATAATTATCCACACTGAAATCCGCTATCTTTGTCAGCAGAATCTCCCTGCAGAAGCAATTGTCCCTGTGGCGTCAGTGCCTGCCCTCCGTCCAGCCCTTCTATGCCGTCAAGTCCAATCCCGACCCTGTCATTCTCAAGTGGATGGCCGATATGAAACATTTTAGAGTTGATTGTGCGAGTCCGGGTGAAATGTCAGCCGTCAAGGCGGCGGGCTTTAAGTCCTCACAGATCCTCTATGCGAACACCATGAAATCCGATGCGGATCTTGATAAGGCGCTTAGCGAGGACTTTTCCGCAACGACGACCGATTCAGTGGAGGGTGTCATTCAATTAGCGAAGCGCCTTGATAAATCGGAACTCAAGCCCATTATTGTGCGCTTAGCAGTGGATGACCGGCAGAGTCGTAGTCCCTTTTCGATCAAGTTCGGGGCGCGTGAAGATGAGTGGATTCCGATCATGAATGCTATTCGAGTGCGGGGACTCCGATTCGGCGGGGTCAGCTTTCACGTGGGGTCGGCCTCTTCCGATCCGAAGAGTTTCGTGAATGCGATTCGACAGTGCCGGCTCTTCCAACAACGGATAGGGTGTGACTTGGATGTGGTGGATATCGGGGGTGGATTTTTGCCCCAGGAGGGGGCATTTCGGGCAACGACAGAGGGAATTCGCAAGGAGATGTGGGCTTGGGGGATAGCAGGGGGGAGTCCAAAGGAATGGATTGCGGAACCTGGACGCTTCTTTTCGTCGCCCCTACAGACACTGCTGTGTCCGATTGTTTTCAAGAAGGTGTCGGCTGACAAGATACGATACCTATTAGACGACTCCGTCTATGCGCAGTTCTCGGGCATTCTCTTCGATCATTCGAGACCTCATTGGTCCGTGTTGTCTAGAAGGGCCCTTCTGCGCACGGGGAAGCAGGCACTCTTCTTCGGAAAGACGTGCGATAGTTTGGATCTGATCGCCATTCAGAATCAGGCCCCCGAATACGAGATAGGCGATGTGTTCGTCTTTCCTTACATGGGTGCCTATACAAGCGCATCTGCTACGACCTTTAATGGATTCGGTTTACCCCAGAAATACTATATGGAAGACGAGCGCTTCATGCAGAATCATTGCCTACAGCAACTATTCGATGAGGTAGAGGGCCAGCCTGGTGTGGAATTTCCTATTGAGACGCGAAGCAATGTTGCACTGTCTGTGGCCTAAATTTTAATATCGACTGATAGTAATGAGTCAACTTCAGTCAGGACATTTTGATGGAGAAAGGCCTCAGACCTTTCCCTTTGAGCCCGCTGGAACTATGAAGGGGCTCTATCCCCCTGTCTGCTTACGGAGCCACTGGGATCCCACGGCTATGCTGAAGCTGATTTTGCCATCGCAGCATGTGGAACTCCCTATGGATTTCCGACCCTACGTAAAGGTCTGTAAGGACTACGTGACCTCGGCCCCCGCTGTGCCCGCCCCCATGCCTCCCAATAATATGGTATTTCCTAAGGGCGGTGAATTCTATCCGCCCGGCCGTTATTCTGCAAACATTAACAATGAATCCAAGCTCTTTTATCTCGACAGAACACTGGATCGCTGGTGTCAGACAAAGGAATATATCCCCTCCCGATCGAGTGATATGTATATTCCCAATTCTACGGTGGTCCGTTCAAAGGCTCCCACCTCCGATTTCGTCCAGGAACTTGCCATGCCCCAGGCGGTGCTTCGCCAGGATGCCTATACGTGCCGCACGGAGAACGATGTTGCTAATTGGAACCGCTCGCCCCGTCTTTTCAGCAATCCGACCAAACAGGATCGCTATGGCGCCCAGACCTTTTCGGCGCTCCCTTGCGGTGTTCTCAAGTTCCCTCACGGCGGCGTGGAACGTGTGCCCCTGACAAATCAGGCCATGGCCGGCGGTCAAATTGTCGGATCTATGCTCCAATTCGGAGCGGATGGTGTCGGTCTGCCTCCCAAGGAAGAACAGATGGATTCGTCTGGTTGCAACGTTACGCTTCGCGACGCCTCTGGCAATGTTATTCCCGAAGATGCATCTGGAAACAGAGTTGGCTTTGGCCCCATTGCGATTCCTGGCGGACCCGCTCCTCCTGGTCCGGCTCGCATTCATCCTTCCGTAGATGTCCGACCCGATCGCACACGCCCTATTCGTATTGCGGGGGTCACGCAGGGCGCCTATGCACCCGCATTTTGAACGCGATCATTTCCACATCTAACATTGCTGTCCGTCATTAGTGATGGATATCTCGGGTATTATACTAAAAGAATATGCCTTTTCAAAGGGTCTACTCTTTGAGAACCACCTATATGGGTGTTTTAGTTTGCTAGAACAACGCATCGAGGTTTCTGGGATTGTGTTAGACTGTAGTTTCGAACAGATCGGCGTCTGTCATGGCTTCCTGAAAGATGAGCGAGCAACGTATAGGGGATCCCAGGCCTATCAGTCACTCTGGCTTCCTTTGCTAACGGAATCTGGTGTCCTCGATGAGAGCTACGTGGATGGCCTTGAGGATGCTGGCTTTGATGCCATGCGAGATGTCAGTGCTACATATTTTGTGGCGGCCCTTGATACAGGCGAACTCCCCGAAGAACTACTGATAGGTGTGGAGGCAGCCTTTGTGAAGCGCCGGCGTCTTCCTAAAACAAGATCCAAACGCGCGATCACCCCCTTGGCAAAAATGCGCGGACTGAGTCGCACACGACGTCAAGCCAAATTATAAGAACTTAAAATGGGCCCTTTCTTCCATAGGTAACGAGACAGTATGTCGCTTACCTATGTAACGGCATTTCTTAAACTATATGATCGCGACTCTCAAGAACGTCTAGAACATGTAAAGGCCCTTCTCAAAATAAATGCCCCTTTCGTTGTCTTTGTTAGTCAATGCTACATAGACCAACTATATGCCCTGAGATCCACGAATATATTGTATTATGTTCTAGAACTGACCGACACTCAGACATACCAACTTCTGAGCCCTTTCAAGAGCAAACTACCCAGTAGTCGCAATACACAAAAAGACACCTTCGAGTTCTTGACCCTTATGTCAGCCAAGGCAGAACTTGTCAATCGCGTTACCGCCTCAAACCCCTTTCAGACAGAACAGTTTGCCTGGATTGACGCCGCCATCTTTCATGTTCTTCAGAACCCTCATGTAGCACAACAACAACTCGAGCGTTTGTGCGCAGCCACGCTCAAGCCCGATCAGTCCATCATAATACCCGGCTGCTGGGACTCAAAGGGCAGTCCTGGAAAAGACAGCATTCACTGGCGATTTATCGGCGGCCTCCTTCTAGGCCGAGCCACCTCATGGAGCAACTTTTGGCAGCATCATAAAAAATACCTTCCAATTGCCTTTGATGGCTGCGCTTGGGAAGTGAACTACTGGGCCTATATTGAAGCTAAAGAGGGAGGTATTTCCTGGTTCAAGGCGGACCATAACGATTCCATCTTGAATATTCCCGATTCTATGTTCTCTAAACCACCTATTAGTCCTATTCTCTGGCTCACGCGAAGGGCAATGAAGGTTGGCTCCTATTCCTATCCGTCTTTAAGTCCTTTTTTGCCAACGAGTCCATCATTTCTGGAACTCGGAGGACAGCAGTTCCTCAATGTTCGCTACGTAAACTATACACAGACCCCCGAAGCATGTTATATCATTAATGATTCAAAGAGTCGTCTCAAAACAGAGAATTGCCTATTTCGACTGAAGGACTACGAAGAGGTGGAGAGTTCTGTCCTTATGAAAGTTGAAACATCGCTCGAAGAGACGGGGGATACCTATATGGGCCTCGAAGATGTTCGGCTCTACAAAGTGGGCGATCAGGCCAAGTTTGTCGCCACCCAGTTCCAATGGTCGCCCAGTCGGCAGATTCGGATCGCAGTGGGCTGCGTGGATCTATCGAACGGAATCTTTCATGATTTCCAGGTGATTGAGCCGCCGCAGCCCACTGGATGCGAGAAGAACTGGATTCCCATTGTTCGAGGGGACAAAGAACAGTTCATCTATCAGTGGTATCCTTTACAAATTGGTGAAATTAGGGGGAATCGACTGGAAATTATACAGACGTGGCCTATGAGCCCCTTATTTCAGAAGGTGCGGGGCTCCAGTGTCTTTCATGAGGTGGAAGAAGGACTGATAGGTGTGGTTCATTACTCAATTGAGGGATCCCCTCGCAATTACTATCATATGCTGATTGTGCTCAATCGAGATACGCTCAAGCCACTGCTGGTCTCTCAGCCCTTTGTCTTCGGCAGAGTTGGGATCGAGTTCTGTATCGGGTTTGCTATACGGGCTGGGGACTATCAATTCTGGTATTCCCAGCACGATCGGGATCCGGTTTGGCTAACCATTCCGAGAACAGAACTTGTCATGCGCCCCATTTTGGATTAGGAGAATCCTAGAATGATGTAGGGTCGAGTTATGCTCGAGTTGATTATTATAGCGGCGATCATATATCTTATTCTATTGTTTTTCCACAATCAAGCGCTCAGCGAATTCAAGATTAACCAGATCGGCTGGTCTGAGAAGACTAAGCTTGAGAATCTGTTGGCAGAACGGCAGCCTCTCGTTGTCAAAGGGCTTGGATCCGTTGCCTTCTGGACTATGCAGGACTGTATGATGCGATCCTGTTATGAGACTGTTCCCATATTTCAGGATAAGGGTCTGAGCGAGTGGCTCGCAGCCTCGGACTCACATACGGCGTGCCCTTGGACTCTAGAACACGCCAAAATGCTCGGAGAACTCTGTGGTCTCCGCATCTGGTCGGAACGGGAAATAGACGGACAGGTGTTCGGATCTGTCCCTGGTTTAATGCAAGCTGCCGCTCTCTGGTATCGGTCCGAGGTCAGCTGTTGGTCGGGAAGTCGAAGTCTCTGGCTCGCCCACAGTCGATGGACCTGTATCTTTGTTACGGAAGGGGCCATTCAGGTCAGTATTATGCCAAAGAAATGTGCGAAGGCATTACCGGTTGACTGGAAGAACAGGGTCTGTCATCCTGGATCTCTCACCGTCTACGATACCCCTTTTGTCGCGGATCTCAAATTCATGGATATTATTCTACGTCCGGGCCACATGCTCATTATGCCAAATCATTGGTTCGTAAGCTGGTTATCGCTCGAGACCTCGGAGATTTGTCCCATGGTTTGCTGTATCGAATATCACAATCCTATGAGTCTTTTAGCGCGGCGATTCTAATCAATCTAAGGAATCTCATGTATTATTATATAATGTCCTCCAATCAAGTTATTGAAACTGAAGAAGTAGTTGTGGAGGACGTAGAAGCCCTTCTTACGGCAGCAGAGGCTGATTTTAAAACGGTGGCAGCCTCTTTGGATGCCGCTATCAAGGGCCTGAAGGCTCTAGGAAAGAGGGTGAAGAAGGAGGGCCGTGAGGATATTCTGGTGTCGAAGGGAGCAGGAAAGGGGAAGCGCCTTGCCGATGTCCTGGACCTGGCTGTAACAGACGCCAAGACGAAGGGGAAAAGTTTTGGTTCCGCTGTTCTAGAACAGCTAACGGAGTAAATAGTTTTTAGTTTTCCATTATGACAGCCTTATCTATATCTAAACAGCCTTCCATTTGTGTTTTTATCATGCTAATAGGATTTTTGCTATAAATTCCTATATCCATTCCTTATTCAGATTCTGATGAACGTTCTCAGCGGTCCCCCTACAATACATGATCCACAGGGAACCATTGCTGCTGCTACATATGACATGTTTGCATTTCGCAATTACTAAAAATGTCGCGAATAAATTCATCATACTTTCATAATTCTGTTTCCCAGTTGATTCCATATGAATCCCCTTATCCGAATAGGATGTCAAATTCTCTTTGATTATAATCACATTGGGAATCTGTTTGCTTGCCATATAGTCCATAAAGGGCGCAGAATCGGACTGTAGAAGGACGGATAGGGTTGGTTCTTTTGCTAAGACTTCTTGAAGTTTATTGTAATAAGATTCAAAAGAATCCAGCGGTGTTTCCACACCCTTATCCGTGCCCCTGTAATATAACGCAACTGTCTTGTCTGGATCAATATCATAACGATTTCTCAAAGAGGAGCTGGTGTCGAAGATTCGTTTGGTAGGGGTAAAATACTTTCGAATAAAGCAGCGCACCTTTATATAGTTGATATCTTTGTAGGAAAGAAACTGTTCGTCCCATCGAACAATATTTGACCGAGAACCCATGGGTTCCCCCCCAGACATGATACTATCTGGTTCAAAGAAATCATAGGTTACATCACGCGGAATAGGTTTATAGGGTCCAAACATTTGGGAACTATCGACTTCAGCAGGTAAGGCGTCATGTTCTTCAAAGTATTTTGCGATAGCATACAGTTTTACAAAACAGCAGGAAAAGAATCCACAATTGTGTGATATTTCGAGTATATCACCCATATACTCTATAAAGGGTAGGATTGGTTTAGGTAACTAAATTTGATGAAGGGATTGTATTTTATTGATCGGTAATGGAAACGCTAACAGAAGAGCAGCGGCAGGTCATAGAGACCTTGGACTCAGGGATTAATGTTATGATGACAGGGTGTGGAGGCACAGGTAAATCCCATGTTATCAAGTGTTTGGCGGATGTATTAACGCCTACCTTAGAGGCTAGACTAGGTCATAAGCCGGTGATTCATGTAACAGCACTAACAGGGTGTGCGGCTCTGTTGCTCGGATCTGAGGCCATGACCCTCCATTCCTGGTCGGGCATTGGGCTCGGCAAGGAATGTGTGACGGATCTTGTGTGGAAGATTCAGCGCAACGGACGCGCCAAGAAGCACTGGCGCCAATGTGATCTGCTGGTGATCGACGAGATTTCGATGTTGACCGTGGAACTGCTCGAGAAGCTGGATGATATTGGCCGGCGCATGCGAAAGTGCTTCGACAAGCCGTTTGGCGGTATCCAGCTGCTGTTTGTGGGGGATTTCTGCCAACTACCGCCCGTCAAGCAACTTCAGTTCGCCTTTGAGTCCGAGCGCTGGCCCTTGATTGTCGGAAAAACGATCGAGCTCGTCCAGGTTCAACGCCAGAAGGACCCGCTCTTTCAGAAGATTCTGACAGAGGCGCGTCAGGGCGATCTGAGTTCCGTATCGGAGGCGATTCTGCGAACACGTATGGGTCTCAATTGGAAATCTCATAAGATTCGACCAACTCTCCTGTTTCCCCGCAATGCCGAGGTTGACATGATAAATGATGCCAATCTGAAGGCCTTGAAGGGGCCCATGAAGACCTTTGAGGCTGGATTCAAATATGCGGACCTCAAGGTTGCAGCGAGAACCAATACGAAGAGCGAGGATTTCAAGAGGGCGGTAGCACTGCTTGATCGCGATGCCAGTTATCGGGACAAGCTGCTGCTCGCCGAGGACGCCCAGGTCATGTTAATCACAAATCTGGATGTTGCAGCGGGTCTTGTCAATGGTTCGAGAGGCATTGTCGTTGCCTTTGACAGTAAGGATGGGGCGCCCATTGTGGAGTTCTTGAATGGATCGCGTCTTCCCATTGGGCTCCATGACTGGGAGATTGACAGCCATCCGGGTGTCTTTCGCACACAGTATCCTCTTAAACTGGCCTGGGCCTGTACTATCCACAAGGCCCAAGGGGCCACTCTGGATAGTGCTCTCATCGACATCGGAAGCAACACCTTCGAATACGGACAGGCGTATGTGGCCCTCAGCAGAGTTCGGAACCTGGAGGGTCTGTATATTCATGACTTTGAATCGTCGGCGTTTTCGCTCCATCCGAAAGTTGCAGCGTTTTATGGGTGGAATGATTGATACGGGCGGTATTTATGTTGCATGTATTAATATAATTTATACCCGTCATTTGAAGAATAACTACGGGATTTGCAGCAGAATCCGCAATAACGGTTATTTTCATTTTTTCTTTCATGACGATCACCGTCACACATACACACATAACGAGTTCGCACCCTGTCGCAATTAGAAGTGGGATATCTTCCACTCTAGTTGCGTAAGCGACCCATAGGACCAGACTCACAGTATCAAAGATGGTTCTGCCGAGGCTCATGCCCTCTACAGATCCACATCGAATCGTATGAAAAAATTGTGTGCCATAGGCTATCACGGAGATCGAGGCGGCGGAGTATCCAATTATATCCGTCACTAGCATCTCATTCTGATGTACTATGCGATTTTTTTGATCCTGATCGTCGTGTAGCCGACCCTTTTCGACTGGCACTCGACAACCTACTACGAGACAATCTGTGATTTGATGTATAGTTCATTGATTTTCGACTTGCCGATTTAGACACGGATAGGTGTGTTTTCTGGGTTATAATCTCCTCGAGAAGCTGTGCGGAGGCCGCTCGCTCAACAGTAGTCGGATGATTGATCTCATTGTTCTTTGCGAAGACCCCTTTTAAAACATCGATAACCATATCCAAGAGATCATCCCTTGACTTGTGTGATTTTACGAGGGGAATAATATCTTTTGTTATGATTCTGATAACTGCGAACTTATCGCTCCATACGCTATATGTGTATGGTACTATCTCCTCAAATCCAGCTACAAATCCAGCTATATTTTGAGGGAGGCGGCTACTGGCTTTCGGAATGGTATAGGCACGTGTGCCTTGAAATATATTCGAACGGCAAGTACCATTCTTTGTTTCACAGGCCACATCGAAATCGAAGAGATAGGGGTCCGCATGATCGGGAATAAAGATGTTCTCGGGTTTAATGTCCCTATGAACGATTCCCTTTTCGTTCATATAATCGCAGGCATTCAAGAAATAAAGGAGATACTCCTTGGCCCGATGAAATGATATAGAATGGGAATGTTTAAGAACAGCATCCAAGGTATGCCCTGCCAGATAAGGGAAGACGAATAGGGTGCCTTTGAACGGGTGGCGGCGATTCTTGGAACTCAGGGCATAGAGCAATTTGGCGATGTAGGGATTCTGAGTAGTGTTCAGTGCCCTATATGCGTCAATCTCGGTTAAAAGACTGTCATTGTTGCCACCGTATTCGAGGGGGGTGATTCTCAGAATGTAGGGTCTGCCATTAAATTCGTAGCGCCAGGAGCTCGATCGGGCCCCTGAGCCTATGGATTTAGCCAGGGATAGATCGTTGCCGCGTTCTAGAATCTCGGTAATAATCGCGCGTCCTAGACTCAGAGTCTCCTCATCTAGACTATACTCGGTTATCGGGCTCCCCTGGAATAAGTATTCTAAGGTATCAGGAACCGGACTTATGGGAAGAAGTGGGTCCGACATCACTACTACAACAGCATAAAATTGACGGATAGATTGGTGTTTAGGATGCCAGCAACAATGAACCGAATTTCGAAACAAACAGTACGGCAAATGGCTGAGACACAGGACGCAAATACTGTCATTATGGGGGCTAGCCCCAAGGGTAGCCCTGTTAAACGGGGTCGAGCGGGATCCGTGACGGTTCCTCCACTTTCTTTAAGTCCTTCGGCGGAGCCATTTGTGGAGCCCATTCTGCGCCCGAATCCGCACCGTTTCACGCTTCTACCCGTGAAATATGCCAAGCTCTACAATAAATACAAGGAGCACCAGAGTGTCATGTGGATTCCTGAGGAGGTCGATTTGAGTAAGGATATGAAGGACTGGGTCAAACTCACGAAGGACGAGCAGTACTTTATTCGTAATATTCTGGGATTCTTTGCGGGGTCTGATGGCATTGTGCAGGAGAATCTGGCGATGCGCTTCACAGGGGAAGTTCAGATTGCGGAGGCGCGAGCATTCTATGCAATTCAGAATGCGATCGAACAGATCCATTCGGAGACCTATTCCTTGTTGATCGATACCTATATTGACGACAAGAAACTCAAGGAGGATACCTTCAGGGCCATTCAGACGAGCCCTGCGGTTGCTAAGAAGGCCGATTGGGCCAAGAAGTGGATCGAGTCAAAGGAGGAGAACTTTGCCACGCGACTGATAGGGTTTGCGATTGTGGAGGGCATCTTCTTTAGCGGGTCCTTCTGTGCTATCTTCTGGCTCAAGCAGCGTGGAGTTATGCCTGGACTGACGTTAAGCAATGAGTTTATTGCGCGCGACGAGGGACTTCATACGGACTTTGCTGTCGCTCTCTATGAGGAGATCGTGGAGAAGTTGCCGAAGGCCAAGGTTCACAAGATTATTCGGGAGGCCGTCAAGATTGAGAAGGAGTTCATCACAAAATCATTGCCGTGCGATCTTATTGGGATGAACGCGAAACTGATGTCACAGTATATCGAGTTCGTTGCGAATCGCCTCTCGACTCAGCTTGGATACGGAAAGGTGTATCCAGATGCAACGTGTCCATTTGACTTTATGGAACAGATCGGATTACAGGGGAAGGACAACTTCTTCGAGAAGCGCGTCTCAACCTATGTGAAGGCCAATGTGGGTTCCACGGCGGCAGAACAGGAATTTGATCTGGATGCGGCATTCTAAGTTCTATACTACTAATAGAGCGTGGATATGATTCATTTAACACATTTGGTGATAATTATCGGCGTTCTATGCGTTCTATTTTTACTGACGCTACCTAAGAGACAACCTGTTCCGAAAGAACGGGCTGCTATAAAAGAAATACCGAGAACAATTACTCAGGAAATTGTTCTACAGCCGATTGTTATTAAACCGATACGACTGGAGGCAGAACGAGATCCACTCCTATACGTGGATGATGGGATGTATTACAAGAACCCTTTGACGATTGAAGGGAACAGGGTATGGGTCGAACAACATCCGAGAACAGATGATCTAGAATGGGGAATGCCGCTCTATACTGATCGCTGGTCGAATGGACTATATAATGGGTCGTATAAAACCTATACTAGTTAAATGGAGTTCGACGAAGAGTCAAACTCTATAGTATTTTCATATAATTACAAGATAAATGCGGAATCGATACTCTCCCTTCGGGAGAGTATCTATCATTTTACTCTTGGAGTTCGACGAAGAGTCGAACTCCATAAAATTTGATGATAAGCTTCGCTTTAGTATAAAGCAAAGCTTTACATGACATCGTATGAACAGCAAGTCATCAATGGAGTCCCTTTCCTCACTAGCGGTAGCAACGTCTACTACTACGACCCCCTTGCCCTCCCCTGGTCCGTCAATCCAAAGGAGCCAATCCGAATCGGCACTTACACAGGCACCGACCTCCGTCTCGATGCCGACTGGAGGGAGCGAGTCCAACCTTGTGTTGATGCCTGGAGGACCAGCATCCAACCCGTGGGACGGAATGAAGTTGTCCGCGCTCCAAAGCAAAGTAAGCCTAAGCGATCTCCAAAGTCGACAGCAAAGGTTACAGGAACTACAGGAGAGGCAACAGCAACAGCAACAGCAACAACAGTCGCAGCACCTGTCAACGTCATCATCGAGCCGGCACCTAAACGTGTCCTCAAGCGACGTAAAGTTATTCAGCCAAATGCTTAAGGAATATAAGGAAGCTGTCAAAGTCTGGTGCGCTTAGAGATTCGGTGGAAAGAGCGTTGTCACATTATAATTTGTTCCAGCATTCGGAGTCCCTGGAAGGGGCTGCGTATACTGCCCCTGGATGTATTTCAAAAGATCCTGATGCGACTTGAAGACAGGTGGCGTCCATGAGCGCTGACCGTTCTGAACTTGAACTGACTGCGCATTCAGCGCATTAAAGAGTGTCTTATTTTCAGTATTTCGGCGAATCTGCGACGCATCTCCCCCACGACGAACAGGGAATTGGGGCTGCGTAGCAGGGCTCGTGTATTCGCCCGAAAGCCCTTGATTCGGAGCAAAAATGAAGCGACCCTGAGGGTCCCAGAAACCATAGGTTGTATTTTGTTGATCCGTATAATCGGCACCTGGTTTTGCATTTAATCCTACGAATCCAGTCTGTTGGGCCATAGTCTCTAAATGGGCGTTTGAAATAAAATGAACCTAAATAGTTATGTGAGTGTATATATTAATGGCAACAAAACCCAAGATCCCCCCCATAATCAACTGTAAGCCCGTTATCCGAAAGGATGCTCGCACCCTTGTGTGGCTTCATGACGGTATTGTGGATACTAAGATTGGTGCCTACGATGGCATTGTAACGAGCATTGCGGATCTTCTCAAGTGGCATGCCAAGACGAATATACTGGCTCTGATCTTAACAGAACTATCCCCTATCGGCTTTCAAGAACTCCGTAAGCACAAGGTGAATCTGTTTATTAGTAGGGCCGTCTTCGAGCAATTTCCGCGATCCGATTGGGTAGCCCTAGGAATTAGTATCGGCATCCTAGAGGAATTAGAGGGCCAATTTCCCATCGTTCAATATCCCTGGTCCAATGATATCGTGGATGCTGTTGCCATTGTTGCTATGATGCTTCATTACAATCTGCTGTTTTTAAAGGAGGGATCTGTCTTGACGGAAGTCAGAGAGGCCCAGTTCAAGGAGAATGGAATCACCATGTCGACGAGTTATGTGCCCCCTCCCGAAATCTGGCTTATCACCCAGTATTTCGTCCACAGTGCCACAAAGAGAGCCAAGGAGATCCGCCAGTGCCTCAAGAATAACATGGCATGTAAGTGGCTCGACAAGATCGTGCTCCTAAATGAAACGAATCTGAGCTACGAATGGAGCGGCGCAAAAGGTAGCGAAAAGGTCCATCAGGAAATCCTCAAGACCCGTCTCACCTATAAGGATCTTCTCAAATACACATACGATTCTGTGCCCCCTAACACTATTGTTATCTTTGCCAATGCTGATATCTATTGTAATGATACGCTGCGCCAACTCTACTCTGTCAAGATGGCCGATGCGCTCTATGCACTTCTCCGCTATGACGAACAGTCAGGACCCACCGATCTCCGTCTCTTTGGACCCCGTCCCGATTCCCAGGATGCCTGGATCTGTCTGAGCGACAGCGTCAAGAGTCGCATATGGAACTTCGACTCCTTTAACTACAAACTTGGCACCGCCGGATGTGATAATCGCTTCACCGGCGACATGTTCGGGATGCGCTTTCTAGTATCGAATCCCTGTCAAACCATCCAGACTATCCATATACATAATACTGCCATTCGCAATTACAATCCACAGGACATTGTTCCCGCTAAACTCTACATGTACGTTCATCCCTGTGCGCTCGTGGAGATCGACCAGGGACTCGAGGGGTCCTCTGTCCTAACTTCTTTAAGCCCTCGATCTGCGACGGTTCAGATCCGAGGCCTCAGTCCCAAGAAGCTCGAGACCTTCGCCATCATGTTGGCCCGTGAAAACCGGTTCAAGTGGTCGCATCAGGCACCGAACCCTCTGGCTTTAAGTCCCCTGAAACTCTTCAAGTGGTCGAACTCCTTTGTGACAAATGCGGGAGTCGTATATGACTATAAGAAGGTATATATGGGATCACAGGACAAAAGCAATGAATACGTGCAAAAGCTGAATCGGGATCTTTCGATCTCCTTTATTCAGGCATGTGAACGAGCAGACACCATGCTCGCTATTTCCTCCCATACCGTGCAACGAATGATGAATCCGGATCTATATTGTCTGTATTATCTTTCGTATGTCATCCAGATATACGAAAAGCTGGAGGAGGGGAAGAAGGCGAGTTTCTTTGTGAGTCAAGAGACTATTCCTACACTCCAGTCATTTGTGGTAAAACGAAATTTGGCAGGCCCCATTCCAGGCATCATTTGGAATCCTTCGAATGTAGTCTATGCCAAGGAGGTCATTGGATACATGCCAGAAGTGGCGGAACTCTCCACGAACGAGATTCGGGCACTTCGCACTGCGTGGCCCGAATGGCGTCCCTTGGTCGGCACCAAGTGCGTGGTCCTCGTGGATGAGATCCTGACCCCCGAGTTTGTAGAGAACTCGATTAAGCCGCTATTGCCAGTCGGATGGACGGTGGAACAGGTGCTTCGCACAAGGTACGGTCTCGATGCTTATCGACAGCTTATCGGCGCGGGTCTCTGTATCCTGTATAACCTACCAAAGCAGGAGGAGCAGTATGCAAAGATCTGGGCTCTGCCTCTTGGCTGTCCCGTTCTCGAATTTCAGAATGAGCTGAAAGTCGAGGGCGGGTGTCAGCACTTGGCCGCGGCCTCCGAACTAAATTCCTGGTTGTTTCCCCTACATAAGGGGAGCTTAGCAGAGACACGCGAACAGCTGCTCGGTCAGATCAAGGACTGGCTTCTTAAGAACGCGCTAAGCCAAGCTTCTTCAAGCCCCACCGATATGTTTCTGTCACTTTAGCGCGTGTCATAAACTGATTGTAGCCCCGGAAGTCGAATAGTTGGCCTTGGAAGAGTTCATCGGCATTGGAGGCATCGCTCGTTGCGTTCATCCAATTGGACTTACCGATGTAGTTGCTCTGTGTGGCACCGTCCTGAGGAAGCCAGGAATCTACCTCCGTATTAACGAGTTCATCGTTCACATAGAAGGTCAGTGTGGGCCTCGTGGCGTCCTGATTGGTTGCTGTGACCGCCACATGAGTCCACTTTCGGAGCGGAAAGACGTCCGGGATCTGGACGTGGAGCTTGCGCTGCTGCTTGTCCCAGATCTCATATAAAAGATCTGCCGTTTTTGATGTGAACTGTGGCATGGCAAAGGGCTGAACGGCCGGCAAGGTGCGCCCGTAGATCTCTGCCTTCGGACACTCAAAATCATTGACATTTGCACTGGTGGTTTCCATGAGGTTCTGCGGAGTCGTTTCATCGACATTCTGAGCGCCCGAGGGCTTAGCAGGAACCGTGGAATCATTCTCAAGGAAACAGCCATTGAGACGGATAGGTTGTTGGCTTGCTGTCGCATTGCCCCGTCCAATGATTCCGAGAAAGACATTGTTTTTCCCCGGGCCGTTCCCGAAGTCAAAGACTTTTGCGTTATTTGTGAACTCATCGAAATATACCCAGAAGCTAAACGCTCGCATATACCGTAAGTCTATGGTATCTCCGAACGTGAGATCGGAGGAGTCTCCGATCTTTAGGAACTGATTGGAGCCATCGAAGGGCAGGGCACGGGCCACGGCAGGCTTGGGGGGTGCCTCCTCGACTCCGCACCCTCCCGCCTTCATAATCACCATGTTCTGCGCATAATCGAGCGTATCGTCGTAGAGTCGCAACCAGAACATGATGCCCTGATAGAAATTGAGGAGCTCCTGAATCTCCTCGGGGGGATTCGGATCTGTAGTATCGAGGCTGACATCACGAAATCCGTTGAGTGCTGTGCTCGTACAGACAGGCTGGTAGGGCATCAGGAACTCATTAAGTTTGAGAATGCGACAATATCCGATGCTGTCTAGGCTTGTCACTGCCATGTAGTCATCGCGGCTGATGTTGAATCCCTGCCGAACCGACTGACTGCGAAAGCCGATGGATGAGAGACCCTCT
>Ga0114962_10000981_pt1 | contig 24693 bp, 19 predicted proteins | sample C_130820_MF_Meta_FD_87017 | JGI IMG/M metagenome (GOLD analysis project Ga0114962, IMG submission 87017) | Freshwater microbial communities from Lake Croche, Canada to study carbon cycling - C_130820_MF_MetaG | ecosystem: Environmental > Aquatic > Freshwater > Lake | place: Lake Croche, Canada... | reverse complement strand
CTAAAATATATTCCAAAAGTCCTTCTTGGTTTTTGGGCCCAACGTATAGGGTCACAGTATCAATTTTTGCGTGTTTTACCTTTTCTGATTGTATTTCAATACCATTAATTTGACCCTGTCGGTGTCCTACCAATACGACTTCATACCCCTTAGTTTGAAGTAAATTCGTAGCAATAAAAGAATAACGTTCAGGATTGGTGGAAACACCATATACCAAGACTCTCATAAAATTCATATTTAAGCCTTTAAATTAATCTATTTTTTAGTAAATTCGAAGGTATTTTCTACTCAATAATAAAAACAGAATGATTCAAAGGAATCATTTTACCACTATGAACACTCACTCGCCAACGATCAAAAACTTCAGGAATGAAGTTTGGAAAAGAATTGAATTCCCTGAATTCGAAAATGAAATCCATTACGAAATTTCCAATTACGGACGTATAAAAAGTTTTCAAAATTCTTCGGAAGGAAAATTAATCTCTGGTTCTAAAATCCAAGGATACTTTTCACTCAACATAAAACATAAACAAAAGGCATTAAATAAATATGTCCACAAATTAGTGGCTGAATATTTTGTCAAAAAACAAAAAGAAGAAGATGAATTTGTATTACACATAGACCATGATAAATTAAACAATCACTATGAGAATTTACGTTGGAGTTCTCGAGACGAAGTAACTCAGCACAATAAAAACAACCCGAATGTCATTAATAAGGTAGTTCCAAAAAGAACAAAGAATTACAAATTAACAGAGAGTAAGGTAATCATGATTAAAAAATTACTTTTATCAGAAAAAAATCGTTTTAAAATGATTGCCAAACAATTTGGCATAACACATACACAATTAAACAGAATTAGGTCTGGAGAAAACTGGAAACATGTAAAACTCGAAGACTAAATTTTCCCAAATCAAATGTTCAAAAAAATTATCATCAGTTTAATTAGCCTTTTGGCTCTTATTATCCTCCTTTCATTCACCATTTCTATGATCTACAAAGATGAAATTTCATCTCAAATCAAAAAAATGGTGAATGAAAAAGTTAATGCAGAAGTAGCCTGGAAAAATGCATCATTAAGTATTCTCACTCATTTCCCTCATTTAACCTTAAGTTTAGAAAAAATTCAAATTATTGGAAAAAATGAATTCCGAAAAGATACCTTAGCCCATATCAGGGAAACAACTATTGAAATCCCTATTTTTTCCTATTTATTGAATCAAAAAATCACCATAGAATCCATACATTTAGAAGGTGCCAATTTTAATTTGCTGGTTAATCAAACAGGAAAAATGAATTGGGATATCGTAAAAAAAGATAGTGCATCGCATAGACCCAAAGAAGGTAATCAAGGCATTGAAGTAAAAATTAATTCCTATCAAATTAGTGAAGGAAATATCTACTACAATGATCAAATGCGTGGTTTCTCCAGTCGATTAGTGAACATCAACCATCAAGGTAAAGGTGATTTTAGTCAAGATATTTTTACTTTATCTACAGAAACCCAAATTGATCATTTAACTGTGCAATTTTTAGGTAAGACCTACCTTTCGAAAGTTAAAACTAGTTTGATTGCACCTATTGAAATGGATTTCAAACAAATGAAATTCAGCTTTATTAAAAACACTTTATTGCTGAATGAATTACCTATTTTAATGGATGCAATGGTAGCCATGCCAGATTCCAGCATTGATATGGATGTTCAAATGCAAGTCAAAAAGAGTCTATTTAAGCATTTTTTATCCCTGATTCCAAGTCTTTATACCAATACATTTAATGAATTAAACGCACAGGGTGAAGGAACTTTACAAGCCTATTTGAAAGGAAAAATGAATGGCAAAGAAAATCCGGGATTTGGATTGGGAATTCAAATAAGCAATGGAGCCTTTCAATACGCAACCAAAAATACGGGGGTAAAAAACATAGAAGTAGATTTTAATGTCAACAATTCAGATGGTATATCCGATCACACCAACATACAGTTAAAGAAATTCGATGTGGTGATTAACCGCTCCCCTATGCATGCTGAGCTGTTGGTGAAAAATCCTGTAAGTGATCCTTACATACAAAGCGTTGTTTCTGGGAATATCAATTTAGCGGATATGGAGAAAATTTTTCCTTTGGAAAACAAGCAACTTAAAGGGAATATAGTGGCCAATTTTGCCTTAAAGGGTCAAATTAGTCAATATAAAAATGGTAAAGGAATAGCAAAAGGAGCTATTCTTTTGAATCAATTTGATTGGAGTGAAAAAGAACCTGCCTTTAACATGCAAATTCCTCAGGCCAAGTTACATTTCAATACAAAAGGTTTAGCCTTGGAATCCTTTCAAGCAAAAATTGGTCAAAGTGATGTTTCAGCTCAAGGAAATTTAGAAAATTACCTACTTTATTTTCTAAAAGGGGAAAAGCTAAAAGGAAATTTTAGTACACAATCCAATCTACTCAACGTGGATGAATTAATGCAATTCATGCCTACAGACCAAGCATCTACAACAAGCGAGAAAAATCTAAAAAGTGTAATCAAGCTTCCGAAGAACATCGATTTCACTTTAAAATCTGCAATTTCTGGCATAAATTATCAACATATCAAATTATCCTCAGCCAAAGGTGCTTTGAAATTAAGTTCCCAAAAAATCGAGTTTACCGATTTTTCATTTAAGCTATTGGAGTCATCATTTACCGCTAACGGATTTTACAGTAATTTATACGATAAAAATCCGTTAACGAATATCAATTTTGAAATCAAAGAACTAGATATCCCTAAGGCATTTGCCCATTTTACCACTTTCCAAAAACTGGTCCCCTTTGCTGCTGCTGCAACAGGCAGAGTGAATTTACAATTCAGTTTGATCAGTAATTTACAACAGGACATGTCTCCCAACCTAAATTCAATTCAAAGTATTGGGGAATTGGAGTTGATTAATGTAAGTTTAAAAGGTTCCGAAGTCTTGAACAAGACGGCAGATTTAGTCAAATTTCAAGCCCTCAAAAATTTAGAATTAGAGCCAACAAAAATCAATTATCAAATTTCAAATGGTCGATTAAAAGTGAAACCATTTTTACTAAAAACGAATGTTGGCAAAATAAATGTGAGTGGTTCCAATGGATTAGATCAAAGTTTGGACTATCAATTAGCTTTAGAATTACCGAGTAATTTGATTTCTGAGGGTGCAAAATCTGGAATAAACAAGGAATTAAGTAAGTTGGGATTGGGTATCAGTTTGGATGCCGTTGCTAAGTTTATTAAACCGAGTATTCTTATCAAAGGTAACTTCAATCGACCATTGCTAAGCTTAGGAATCAATCAAGCGGCGATTGGAAATGAAGAATCAAATATACAAGCGAGTATAAAGGAAGTGGCTAAAGTAGAGATCAACAAACAAGTAGATAAAGCCAAACAAGAAGCTAAAATTCAAGCCGAAAACATCCAGAAACAAGCGCGAATAACAGCTGAAAATTTTAAAGCAGAAGCCTACAAAGCCGCTGACCGTCTCATAGAAGAGGCTAAAAATCCATTGGCACAATTCGCCGCTAAAAAATTGGCTGATAAATTAAAACAAGAGGCTGACAAGAAAGCGAAAGCTCTTTTAGACGAAGCAGATAAAAAAGCAGAGGAGTTGATAAAGAGGAATTGAGAATGTAGAATGTAGAATTAAGAATGTAGAATTAAAATAAAATTGAGGGATTAAGTCCAATTGATGTGTAAAAAAACAATTTGACGCTCTAAGGTTTCTTTAAGTACATTTTACATTCTTAATTCTACATTCTTAATTCTTCATTACACGTACAAATTATCAAAAAACTTATACGTATATTTGTAAAAATTCGATAATTTTATGGCAACTAAATTAACATTGTACATTGACGAGGACATTGTTGAGAAAGCAAAAATTTATGCTCAAAAGGAAGGCAAAAGCATTTCCAAAATTTTCGAAAATTACATGAAACTACTAATTGATCAAAATAGTATCCAATCACCAGAGAAAGTCTCTGAACGATTAAAATCGTTGCAAGGGAAGATTAAAGTGGATGAAAACTTCAATTACAAAACAGAGATTCAAAATATCCTTTCTGAAAAATACCTAAGAAAAAACAATGAAAGTTTTAATTGACTCTGATGTAATATTGGATTTATTGATTGATCGAAAACCTTTCTCAAAGGAATCTTTAGATATTTTATCTTGGTGCGAAAAAGGAAGAATAACAGGATATTGGACACCTGTCATAATAAGTAATGTGTATTATATTCTCAGTAAATATGCTTCGGAAAAAATGGCTCGTTCTACTATTACAGAATTAAATGAAATTTTGGAAGTCGTGTCGATTAACAAATCAGTCATTAATTTAGCTCTTGAGTCGAAATTCAAAGATTTTGAAGATGCATTACAAAACTACTCTGCTGAACTGAATTTGGAGATAGAAGCTATCATTACTCGAAACGAAAATGATTACAAACTGAGTAAATTAAGTGTTTTTTCTCCAACCGATTTCATCAGAATTCATTCTTAAAACAATTGAGAAGCAATCGCTCGAACGCTATCTGATTTGCTCATGGTGTAAAAATGTAAAGCTGGCACACCTGCTTTGATCAATTCCTTTCCTTGCATAACTGCCCAATCAATTCCAACTTGCTTGATCGCAGCATTGTTATCACAAGCTTGAACCGCTTTGGACAAATCTTCGGGTATTTCTAAATGAAAAATGGAAGGTAAAATTTCCAGTTGCTTTGCGGTCGCTAAAGGCTTAATTCCGGGAATAATGGGCATGGTGATACCAATCGCGCGACAAGCATCAACAAAATCAAAATATTTTTTGTTATCAAAAAACATTTGCGTTACAATGTAATCAGCACCCGCATCCACTTTTTGCTTCAAATACCGTAAATCTTCTTCCATAGAAACTGCTTCAAAATGCTTTTCTGGATAAGCCGCTACGCCAATACAAAAATTCGTTGGAAAGGATTCTGTTTCTTCGTGCAGCAAAATGCCTTTGTTCATATTTGCCACTTGACCCACCAACTCATTCGCATAGGCATGCCCACCAGGTTTTGGTATAAAACGCTCCTCCCCTTTTTCTTGATCTCCTCTCAAAATCAAGGCATTCTCAATTCCTAGATAATGTAGGTCGATCAAAAAATCTTCTGTCTCTTCAGTAGTAAAACCTCCACAAATCACATGGGGAACAGCTTCCACCTGAAATTTCTGCATGATAGCCGCACAAATACCCAAAGTACCTGGGCGTTTCCTAATGGGAATGCGTTTGATCAGTCCGTCAACCAATTTCTCCACATATTCTTCTCTATGGTAGGTGACTTCAATAAAAGGCGGATTGAATTCCATCAATGGTTCAAGCTGCGACATCAATTCTCCCAAATGTTGTCCCTTCATTGGAGGGATAATTTCAATGGAGAAAAGTGTTTTACCTTCAGATTCCTTTATATATTGAGAAATTTTTGTCATAATCTATTCATCATAATTCAATACTGGACTCAACCATCTTTCCACCTCTTGTAATTCCATACCTTTTCTTTCAGCATAGTCCACCACTTGATCCTTGGCAATCTTACCAAGTCCAAAATAGGTACTTTGAGGATGGGAAAAGTAAAAACCTGAAACAGAAGAAGCTGGGTGCATGGCATAACTTTCTGTTAAATACATTCCAATATTTTCTTCTGCCTGCAATAAATCAAATAATTTTCTTTTTTCCGTGTGGTCTGGACAAGCAGGATAACCTGGCGCAGGACGGATTCCCGTATATTTTTCAGAGATTAACTCATCTGCATTGAAATTCTCGTCTGATGCATATCCCCAATATTCCTTTCTCGATTTTTCATGCAACAATTCAGCAAAAGCTTCCGCTAATCGATCTGCCAATGACTTAACCATGATGGAATTATAATCATCGTGCTCCTTTTCATATTTTTCCAACAAAGCTTCAATTCCAATTCCTGTTGTTAGAGCAAATGCACCAATGTAATCTGTTACGCCTGTATTCAACGGTGCAACAAAATCACTTAAAGCATGATTGGGCAAAGAACTCGCTTTTTGACCTTGCTGACGCAAATGATGCAACCAATCTTTGGAATCAGATGATTCATTTTTTTTGTTTATTGTGTAAGAAACTGTTTTATGAGAGCCATGTTTTTCACAAGGAGTCTCTTGGATATTCTCTACGAAATCATGTAAAATAATGTCATCTCCAAATGAATTGGCAGGATAAAAACCCAAAGCCGCATTCGCTTTTAATAACTTTTGATCGATGATTTCTTTCAATAATTCTTGGGCATCATCAAATAGTTTTTTCGCTTCTTGGCCGATAATTTCATTATCAAAAATCTTAGGATATTTCCCTGTTAATTGCCAAGTAGAGAAAAATGGTGTCCAATCAATGTATTTTGCAATTTCTTCCAAAGAATAATCTTTCAAATACTTTACTCCCAAAAACTGAGGCTCTTTTGCTTCAAAATCTGTCCAATCAATACCACTGTTTTTTTTGCGAGCATCACCGATACTTAAATAATTTTTATCTTTTTGACGTGCTGCATGAGAAATTCTCAAGGCCGCATATTCTTCCTTAATCTCCGTAAAAATCTCTTTTTGAGTTAATTCATTTTGCAACAAACGACCTGCCACAGGGACAGAACGAGAAGCATCCAATACATGAATGACAGGACCAGAATAATGTGGATCAATTTTTACTGCAGTGTGAATTCTGGAAGTCGTAGCACCACCAATCAACAATGGAATGGTAAAGCCTAAACGTTCCATTTCCTTCGCGACATACACCATTTCATCCAATGAAGGCGTAATTAGCCCAGAAAGTCCGATAATATCTACTTGATGTTCTTTGGCTGCAGCTAAAATCTTTTCACAAGAAACCATGACACCTATATCAATGACTTCATAATTATTACAAGCCAGAACGACACCCACAATATTTTTACCAATGTCATGCACATCCCCTTTTACTGTTGCTAGTAAAATCTTACCCCCAGAGGAACTCTCTCCAACTTCTTTTTCTGCTTCAATAAATGGCAATAAGTAGGCAACGGCTTTCTTCATCACACGGGCAGATTTAACTACCTGAGGAAGAAACATTTTCCCTTCTCCAAATAAATCTCCCACCACATTCATTCCATCCATCAAGGGCCCTTCGATCACTTGAATCGGTCGTTCCACCAATTTCCTTGCTTCCTCTGTATCTTCATCGATAAACTCAGTCAAACCCTTTATTAAGGCATGTTGCAAGCGTTTATTAACAGGTAATTTTCTCCAAGCATCGTAAATTACTACCTCTTTCCCTACCGATTTAACTGTTTCGGCATAATGGACCAATTTCTCTGTTGCTTCAGGGTTCCTATTTAATATAACATCTTCACATAGATCGCGAAGTTCCTGAGGGATTTCATCATACACACCTAATTGACTCGCATTTACGATTCCCATATCCATGCCAGCTTTGATGGCATGATACAAGAAAATAGTATGCATTGCCTCTCTAACAGGTTCATTCCCTCTAAAGGAGAATGAAATATTGGATACCCCTCCTGAAACTTTTGCAAGCGGTAAATTTTCTTTGATCCATTTAGTTGCACGAATAAAATCAACAGCATAATTATTATGCTCCTCTATTCCTGTGGCAACAGTCAAAATATTCGGATCAAAAATGATGTCCTGTGGAGGAAAACCTACTTGTTGTACAAGAATATCATAGGCTCTTTGGCAAATTTCAATTCTTCTTTGGTACGAATCTGCTTGTCCAGCTTCATCAAAAGCCATTACAACAACAGACGCACCATACATTTTTACTTTATTCGCTAATTCAATGAATCGCTCCTCTCCTTCTTTCAAGGAAATAGAATTGACCACAGATTTACCTTGCACACATTTCAAACCGGCTTCAATCACCTCCCATTTAGACGAGTCAATCATGATCGGCAAGCGCGTGATATCTGGTTCTGCCATCAAGAGATTCAAAAATTGTGGCATCATCTTAACTCCATCAATCATCCCCTCATCCAAATTCACATCCAATATTTGTGCTCCACCCTCCACTTGCTCACGAGCCACATCAATGGCTTCCTCGAACTTTTCTTCTCGAATCAATCGAGCAAATTTCTTCGAACCCGTTACATTACAACGCTCGCCAATATTGACAAAATTGGTTAACTCAGTAATTTCCAAGGGCTCTAATCCAGATAATTTTTGATTGGTTGAGATTTCTGGTAATTGATGTGGAGGATAATTAGCTGCAATTTCAGCAATCACCTTAATATGCTCTGGTGTAGTACCACAACAACCGCCGATGATATTGATAAATCCATTTTGCAGAAAGTCTTCAATGATCTCTCCCATTTGTTCTGGACTTTGATCATATTCACCCATTTCATTGGGTAATCCAGCGTTGGGGTGAGCCGATACTAAAAATGGGGATTTATCTGAAAGTGTTTTTACATATGGACGCATTAAATCAGCTCCTAATGCGCAATTTAATCCAACCGAAAGCAAAGGCATGTGTGAGATAGACGTCAAAAATGCCTCGGTAGTTTGTCCGGATAAAGTCCTTCCTGATGCATCCGTAATCGTACCTGAAACCATTACTGGCAAATAAGGTTTTTCAGGATGTTGTCTAAAATATTGATCAATGGCAAACAAAGCTGCCTTGGCATTCAAGGTATCAAAAATTGTTTCCACCAACAATAAATCGGCTCCTCCATCCGCTAATCCACGAATTTGTTCCGTGTAAGCCTCTACCAATTCATCAAACGTAACCGCACGAAAACCAGGATCATTCACATCGGGTGAAAGGGAAAGAGTGCGATTGGTAGGACCCATGGAACCAGCTACATAGCGAGGTTTATCTGGATTTTGGGCAGTAAATTCATCCGCTACCTCTCTAGCAATTTTAGCCGATTCAAAGTTCAATTCATATACCAACGCTTCCATGTGGTAATCCGCCATAGCGATGGAAGTACCTGAAAAAGTATTGGTTTCGGCTATGTCTGCTCCTGCTTCAAAATATTTGGCATGAATTTCTTTTATGACATCCGGTCTTGTGATCGATAAAAGGTCATTATTCCCCTTCACTTCGTGCGGAAAATCTTTGAATCTTTCTCCCCGATAATCGGCGTCACTTAACTGATATTGTTGAATTAAAGAACCCATTGCACCGTCTAAAACTAAAATACGATGTTTTAAAAGTTCTGTAATTGGCGTCTTCTGCATAAAATATGTTAATAAATCTTTGAATTATTCAAAGGAAGCGAATGTACTAATTTGATAATCTTGCAAAGATACAGATGAAAAATTATGAATGATAAAATTTAAAGAGAGAAAACGGGAAAAGAGAAGAGAGATGCTTCGACAGGCTCAGCAACCGGAAAAGATGGGAAGAGAAAAGTTTCTTACCTCATACCTCTTACATCTTACCTCTTACATCATACCTCAAAATCATCCCCTAACCAAATAAAAACCAATTTTCAGTAAATCCTCTGGATGGTCAATTCCGATGGTTTCGTATTGTGTTTCTATGGTTTTGATTTGATAACCATTTTGTAACCAACGTAATTGTTCCAAAGATTCAGCTAATTCTAATGGCGAAGGTTTTAAATTGCTTAATTCCAATAAAACATCGGCACGATAGGCATAAAGACCAATGTGCTTAAAATAACGATGCTTTTTTAACCAATCTTCTTGGGGAATTCCACGTAAATAAGGGATGGTTTGGCGCGAAAAATACATGGCAAAGCCGTTCTCATCAATCACCACCTTAGGAGTATTAATATTAAACAAGGTCGCATCGTCTTTGATTTCTTTGATCAAGGTCAAAATTGGCGCATTACTTTGAAATTCTGAAGTAATCTCCTCTAACTGATTCGGATCGATGAATGGTTCATCTCCTTGAATATTCACCACATAATCTATCGGTTCATTCAAATTTCTTAATACCTCCGCACATCGGTCAGTCCCAGAAACATGATTTTCTTGTGTCATCATGACCTCCGCACCCAAACTTTGAGCAAAATCAAAAATACGCTGGTCATCGGTAGCAATGATAATTTTATGCCAACCTTTCAATTGAGACACTCTTTCGAAAGTCCGTTGAATCATGGGTTTTCCTCCAATTTCAACCAAAGGCTTGCCAGGAAAACGTGTAGAAGCATAGCGCGCTGGAATTACAGCAACAACTTTTTTACCCTGCATGGATCAATTTTAATTTTGTTAAAAAGAAATTCACCAAATTTGCACATAATTTATGGGGAAACCTTTCAAAATCCTTGGAAAAAATTTTTGACAAATCATTCGAACATAAAATTTGGAGCGTCGGGCATTTCATCGATGAACAAAATACTTTTCTTTGGATAGAAACCAATAATAATTCTATCGTTCAATGGTTTTCATTATCGCTTTTGTCGAAAGTAATCAAGGAAATCCCTGCACCCCAAAACAATTCAAAACCTCTTAACTGGATTACTAGTAGGGGTTCAATAGGGATTTTTTCTAAATTAAAATCAAGTAAAAATCCAGGAATTGAGTGTTTAGAGGCTTACGATTTAAGAACGGGACATTTAATTTATCAAATACCTTGTCAATATTGGTTTGAAACAAAAGAAGAAGCTATTAATATTGAGATTGATAAGAAAAAATACTGGCTTGATTTACTGACCGGTCAATTTCAAGATGAATTTTCCTTGACAAATACACAACAAATAAATAGTTTGTTCGTTCAAAATCCAGAACATTACGAAGAAAGTCAACCTTATTTCAAAGAATTTCAAGACTTTTTTCTTTTGACATTCAAAGAGAAGATTGCAAAAGGAATTGATTATTGGGAAGGTAAAGAGAAGCTGATTTTTTCTTACTATATTTACGACAAAGGTTGGAAAAATTACCTTAAAATCTGCGATTCAGACTTTGTCATTGAGCATCAAGAATTAATTTCTGAAGGCGACTTAATAGGATATAATACTTTTCAAATCATTGAAAACCAATTAATTTACGTTAAAAACAAGCAGCAAATCGTTGTATATGAATACTAAAAAATTATCCCTACTATTTCTTTTTTGCTTAGCTATTTCTTTTGTTTCTTTTGCGTCTGCATTAGATTCTTTGGGATTAAAAAAAGAAAACAACAAAACATTTATCTTATATAAGTTAGGACCTAAGCAAACGCTATTTTCTATCTTAAAACGATACAATGTTTCTTTAACTGAATTCAAACAAGTGAATCCAGAAACGGACATCCCTGTCAAAATAGGTGAAATTGTATATATACCCTTGCATTATTTAGAAGAAAGTCCGAGTATTTTAAAGAGCATTGACAAGACGATTTCAGCCGATGCAAATACAACAAGCGCTGTTCAAGAAAAATCAAGCGCCCCAACGGATAAAAAAGAGGAAAACTTTCATATCGTAAAATCGAAACAAGGTTTACTAACTATTGCGAATCTGTATAAGGTTAGCATGGCCGATTTACGAAAGTGGAATAATTTAAAATCTGATCGACTTTTAGAAGGTCAACGATTAATTATCCAAGAGCCGAGTATGGACAAAGCCAGTCTTTTATCAACAAAAACAGAAAAAATAGCTACGGAGGCAAAAGTGGACATGACAATTCCTGCAGCCTCAGAACCAAAACCTGAAACAACCACAGCGGATGGTTTAAAAAAGACTATTGAAAATGGCATAGCTGAACTAATCGATGTTCCAGATAATTCAGGGAAATATTTAGCCTTGCATAAAACGGCACCTATTGGAACTTTGGTATTGGTAAAAAACCTAGCCAACAACCAAAGTATTTGGGTAAAAGTAATTGGTAGATTACCTAATTCTGATTCCAAATTAATCATCAAATTATCGCCGAAAGCATTTGAAAAACTAAATGCAATAGATAAACGTATCCGAACAGAAATTAGTTATTTAGTTCAATAAAATGGGCAGAAAAAAAAGACCTATTACAGCAGGAAATATCGTATTTGAGATTTTTTTCATCCTATCCTACCCTTTCATTGCCGTATTTTCAGCAGCAGTAACAGTAATTGTTTGGATATTTTCATTGCCTTCTAAAATTTTGGCATTTTTAAGTTCAAAAAAATAGGAGGTATGAAAAAAGATTTGGCGGAACTTCTAGAAAAGAAATACGCATTCTTTAATCACCCTCGTTTTATTGAACACGATCCCATCCAAATTCCTCACCAATTTTCTGATTTGAAAAACAAAGAAATAATGGGTTTTTGGGTAGCCATGTTGTCATGGGGACAAAGAAAAACCATTTTAGCTAATGCTAAAACATTGATTGAATTAATGGAAGGTAATCCTTATGATTTCATCATGAATCATCAAGATAAAGACTTACAGCGTTTTGAACATTTCAAACATCGAACTTTTCAATTTACTGATACCCTTTATTTCATCGATTTTTTCAAAAGACATTACACTCACTACCAAAGCTTAGAAAGTGCTTTTTTATTAAGCCATCAAACAGAAAATGATACGATTAAGGAATCTCTCATTGGATTCCATCATTATTTCTTTGATGTAAACCACGCACCCCAAAGAACTAAAAAGCACATTTCCACACCAGCAAATAATTCGGCTTGCAAAAGAATTTGCATGTTTTTGAGATGGTTTGTAAGAAAAGATCAATTGGGTGTCGATTTTGGTGTTTGGAATACTATCCAAGCTAGTCAATTAATTTGCCCCTTAGATATTCATTCCCAAACAACCGCTGAAAAATTAGGATTAATTAGTCCAGGCCCCGCTAATTGGAAAAAAGCAGAAGAACTTACCTTTGAATTAAAAAAATTAGACCCATTTGACCCGGTAAAATATGATTTTGCATTGTATGGGATGGGCATCGAATTGAAAACCATTTGGACATGATCATAGAAATAAATACATCCATTGATGGAGAAATTGTCTCCTTATTGAATCCCACTACCCAAGAAAGAGCAGAAATTAATGTATCCATTGGCGCTACATTGGTAAGGCTTCAACTAAGTGTGAATAATTCTTTAGAATCTATCATTTCTATGCCCGGCAAAGAAAAATACACTTTAAAAGAGAATAGACTTCATCCAAGTGCAATATTGGCACCTTGGGTGAATCGAGTAAGAAATGGAAACTATTCGTTTCTGGGTAAAAATTACCAATTGCCTATCAATGAAAAAGAATTAGGCAACGCCATACATGGATTTTTAGCAAGAAAACCTTTCATTATATATTCAAAAGAAACAAATAAGGATTATTGTGAAGTCACATTACGTTTTGAATACGATGGACAATCAACGGAAGGTTTTCCTTTCCCTTTTATTTTCAACGCTATTTACAGATTGAATGCAAATGGCCAATTGGATGTTACTTTTCAAGCAATTAATACAGGTTCTGAAACAATGCCTTTTGCCTGCGGATGGCACCCGTATTTTTCGTTCCCAAACACATCCATTCAGGACTATCAAGTGTCGTTTGCAGCAACAAAAAAATTCCTCTCAGACGCGCAAATGATTCCTTTTGAATCAGAGTCTGTCAATTTCAAAAACGGAGTTCGGTTAGATACTGAAAAATTAGACAATGTTTTTTTACTAGAAAAACTACCTTACCATATTGCCGAATTAAAAGAACTGAAATCGAAAAAATCCATTTTTGTTGGACATTCAAGTGAAATATTTCCTTACTTTGTAGCGTTTGTACCAGATGGTTACGATTGCCTAGCAATGGAACCAATGACTGCGAATACTGATGCATTCAACACATTAGAAGGATTAATAACTTTAGAATCCAAAGGTGTATTCAACGGAAAAATAACTATTTGGGTTGGAAAATCATCGGAATTTTAGTAAACAAAAAAAGGTTTTTTTATCTTGCAATATGAAATTCAAATTAGGACTCATTCTTTTATTTTCTGTCTATTTATCTAACATCTATGCTGATGGAAACGCTAAGGTGGATAGTTTAAAATCAAAGTGGAAGCAAGATTTTGCAACTGGTATTAACTTGAATCAATCTAGTTTTTCTGATAATTGGAAATCAGGAGGTAGTAATACTTTTGCAACAGGTTGGTATTTAAATCATACTTCCGTTATCACAAATAGCTCTTGGCGCTTGAATAGTGATCTGCAAATGCAAGTTGGTTTCTTACAAAACAAGACGCAAAGTTTTCGTAAAAATATTGATCGAATCTATTACGAGTTCAAGGCTGGTTATCGCTTAGGTCCTAAATGGGATTTTTTTGGTTCAACTAACTTTCAAACACAATTTTTATCAGGTTACGAATACGGCAAAAAGAATGCCTTCGGTGTCCCAGTAGATTCATTGGTGTCAAGTTTATTTGCACCTGCCTATTTGACAACCTCTCTTGGATTTGAAGTGCACCCCACTAAAACTTTTTATTCACGTTTTGGTATAGGATCTCTCCGTCAGACCTTTGTATTTGACGAAAGAATTTCCCGTGCAGGATTATTTGGATTGGAAAAGAAAGGAGACAACATTAGAAATCAATTTGTTTTATCCATTTTATTCAATATTGAACGGGAAATTTTTGAAAATGTAAATTTAAAAGCTCGATATTCCACATTAATTGATTATTTCCACGTTAGCCAACCGAATGGATTTGTTCACCGTTTCGATGCTAACATCACAATGAAGGTGAATAAATACATCAATGCCAACCTGCAGGCAGTCTTACTAAAAGACTATGACCAAGACCCCAATTGGCAATTTTCTCAACAGATCTCCATGGGTGTTTTGTATCGCTTATCGAAGTAAGCATTAACCTGCAAAGTAATTTCCAAAGGGTAATTTTCTAAGAAGAAAAACGATCATTCCAGAAACAAGCACACAAGAAAGAGCTGTTAATGGAATGCCAAATACAGGATGTATCATGCTGTGGTAAATACCCACTTTGGCTAAATAAAATAACACTAAAATATGAACCATGTAAATTCCGTAACTATACTTACTTACAAACTGAAAGAATGGTTTAAGAAAGGTTATTTTAACTGATTGATATTTGAAAAATAAAAATATCCCAATTGCGGACAAAACAACTCCTGGTGCAAAATATAAATAATAATGTCCTTGCAATTTATTCATTTTAGCCGTTGTAACATAGGCTCCCAAAAGCGTAAAGGTAGAACCAATAAGAATCGCTAAAACTGAAAAATACAAGGCCTTTTTAGAATCAAAATCTTTGATTTTCAAGTAATAACCCAAAATCAAATAGCCTAAATACCCTGAAAAATACGGTAATTTAACTGTTGTACTAAAACCCCAAAATTCAGAATAGTTGATCAATAAAGTGATTAACCAAATGATTAAAAAGTATTCCATTTCTCTCTCACTGGCTTTCCTAACCCATTTGCCTATGATTGGGATAAAAAGATAAAGACCAATGAGCATATAGATGTACCAAAAATGATAAGAACTGTAGCCTTGGAATTGTTTGATTACCCATTCAAGACCATGACTAAAATCAAAGTGTTTTCCTCTATACCTTACCTGCCAATTAAAAAACATGTAAACGCAATGCCAAAAGAAAAAAGGCAGTAAAATACGTTGAAAACTTTTTTTAAGAAAAACTGAAATTTCTTCCTCTTTGGGCAAAATCAAAGCTCCAGAAAGCATAACAAAAATAGGCACGCAAAAGCGAAAAAAACCATCGTAGAAATTGGCCATCCACCAATGCTCCAAAGACACCTTCTCAAATTTGAACAATATATTGACTGATGAATGGATAATTATTACTGACAGCGTTGCCAATACCCTTAAATTATCTAGCCAGATGATGTTTTTGTTCGAATCCATCTTTAATATAGTTATGAATTATGGATTATGAATTATGAGCCAATAAATTGGACCTAAAGACAAAAAAAGTGAAACTCATAATTCATAACTCATAATTCATACCTCATACCTAAGCAAACGGTTGCTTATACCACCTTTTACCGGTTGCAGCAAACATAGCATTAGCAACGGCTCCTCCAGTTGGGGGAAGCGCGGGTTCTCCTAAGCCGGTTGGACTAATTCCATTATCTATGAAATAGGCATCAATGCTAGGAATTTCATTGTTTCTAATCAATCGATAATCATTGAAATTCTTTTGCAAAGGAGCTCCTTCTACAAATTCCAAATTACCAAACATGGCATGACCATAGCCATCAACTATGGCACCATAAATTTGATTGGTCGCGCCACTTTTATTGATCACCTCACCACAATCAGTCACAGCAGTAATGTGCGTTACCTGTGGATTTCCATCTTTGATCTTTGCCTCCGCAATTTGAGCAACATAGGAGAAGTGAGAAAAATAAACACTAAAACCTTGTTTTACTCCTGCTTTCTTTTTCCATTGTGCCTTTTCTGCGGCTTCTTTGATTACTGCAATAAAACGATCGGGCTCATAAGTTAACTTACCTACTGGATTAGTTTTGGCACGATCCAACCAATCTAAACGCATTTGAATGGGATCTTTACCTGATTTTTCAGCCACCTCATCCAAAAAGGCTTGTTCGGCGTAAGCTAAGAAATTGGTGATGGGCGCACGCCAAGGACCAGTTGTAATGGCTGAAATTTGATTGACTGATTCAATCAATACATTTTCAATCGCCCCAACCGGAAAATTATCTTGTCGAACGCTATTGCCTGCGTTTAAACCTACTCCTCTTAAATAATAAGCTGTAACATTTCCTTTCTCGTCTAAGGCTGCTTTGAAATGGTATTTTGCCGCTGGCCTATACGTTCCGCCAGTCAAATCATCTTCTCGAGTCCAAATGACTTTCACTGGCTTTTTAATCATTTTAGAAAGCTCTGCAGCTTCCAAGGCAAAGTCATTACTCAATCGACGACCGAAACCTCCACCCATTTTTGTTAACTCGACCTGAATTGCAGATTCAGGAAGTCCAACTAAAGCAGCAACGGCCTTTTGAGCGCTCTGAGGAACTTGAGTGGGACCTGCTAAAAATGCTTCCCTTTCTCTTACATCCGCAAAAAAGTTCATTGGCTCCATTGGACTATGCGGTAAAAACGGACACTCATACGTCGCTTCAACAATTTTACTTGCTTTAGCAAAAGCCGCATTTACATCCCCATCTTTTCTTTGAACAGTGGCCTTATCACTTTTCATTCCTTCGTCAAACCATTGTTGATGGGTTTGATTACTTTCTTTGGTCACAGGAAAATCATATTCACAAATCAAACGCTTTCTGGCCTGCATGATTTCCCAAGTACTCTTACCCACAATGGCCACTTTATTTTTGAAACTGACCACTTCAATGATTCCAGGCATTTTTAAAACGCTGTCGGCATTGAAATGCTTTAATGTACTTCCAAAAGAGGCAGGTCGAACAATTTGCGCAAAAACCATTCCATCTTTTTTGTAATCTATTCCAAAAATCGGTTTACCTGTCAATACATTCTTATTATCGACCCCTTTGACAAAACTGCCAATGATTTGATAATCCTTTCGATTTTTATAGGCAACTTCCTTAGGAATGGGTAATTTTTTTGCAGCCTCTACCAAAGATGCATAAGCTACTTTTTGCCCTTTATTTGGCCCAATCACGAACCCACTTTTGGTTGAACACAAGGTTGCATCCACATTCCATTGTTGAGCAGCAGCCTGCACAAACATTTGACGAGCTGTTGCACCGGCCTTTCTTAAACGGTCCCAAGAGTGTTTCAAAGCACCGCTTCCACCCGTTAATTGCCTCTCGAAATTAACAGTATCCAAGTTGGATTGAACAACTTCAACATCTTTCCAATTAACATCTAGCTCTTCAGCCACAACGATTGGGAAGGCCGTTTTTATCCCTTGTCCAATTTCAGGATTGGGAGAATATAAAATAATTTTACCTGCAGAATTGATGGATAAAAACGAATTGAAACGATCCGCATCCACAAGGGTGTTGGCTAATTCCATCGGACTAGCTTTTGCTCCAAACCAATCAAAGCCTAAAGAAAAAACCGAAGTTATAAAGGCCGTATTTTGTATAAACGCTCTTCTAGAAGTTTTCATCATTATTTCTTTTTTGACGTGTTTTGTGCAATTTCAGAAGCTCTCTTAACCGCTTTATTTATACGATGGTAAGTACCACAACGACAAATATTTCCAGACATTCCATCCACAATTTGTTGATCACTAGGTTTTGGATTATTCTTTAACAAGGCTGCTGCGGTCATGATTTGCCCAGCCTGACAATACCCGCATTGAGGAACATCTAATTCATCCCAAGCTACCTGAACAGGATGTTTAGCTTGTTCATCTAATCCTTCAATAGTGGTGATTTTCGAACCCTTTACCGAAGAAACCGGCATCACACAAGAACGAATGGGTTCACCATTTAACCAAACAGTGCACGCGCCACATTGTGCAATCCCGCAACCAAATTTTGTACCTTGTAAATCTAAATGCTCCCGCAAAACCCATAATAAAGGGGTATTTGGATCAATGTCTAAACTTACCTTTTTTTGATTAACTGTTAATTCTATCTTTTCCATAAGGCAATGATTGGATAACTATTTTTTACGCTTTTTCTTAGTACCTGCACCTGTTTCAATCTCTTTGATTCTTAGATTTCTAAAACGAAGTTCTGCACCATGTCCTAAAAACCCAATATGTCCTTTTTTGTTCAATAAACCGGGATGTTCTTTGTGATCTGGTGTTCCATTTTTGGTTGCTTCAGCAATATCACCATCTACAATGACCTCTCCATTTAAAATCACTTTGATACGATTGCCTTCAGCAATCACTTCTTCCTGATTCCACTCACCTACTGGTTTTAGGAATCCCTGCTTAGCAGCAATAATTCCATACACCGAACCATGGTATTGGTAAGGTTGTAAATTAGCATACACAGGAGCTGTATTGTCCAAAATCTGCAATTCCATTCCATTATAGGCAGCATCCCCTTCTAATGGAGCACGAATACCTAATCCATTGTTAGCTCCAGGAGTTAACTGAAAATCAAACTTCATGTGGAAATCGCTATATTCTTTTTTAGTATATAAATTCCCTTTTCCTCCTCTGCTCGGATAGATAGCTAATTCACCATTTTCAGGCACATAATCTGTGGTATTACCGGTCCAATTAAACAAACTACTTCCATCAAATAAAGGCTCAAATCCCTCCTGCTTTTCTTCCTCGCTTACAACATACGCTTTTTGAGGTTCCAACTCTTTTACGTAGATATTTCTGTAAGTAATATGGTTACCATGTGCTTGTAATTCAATGGCATCCATTGGGAAAATAGGATTTTTTCTATCCCAATAGTTTTCCAAAATAGTATTGTCCACCACTTTTTCACCATTTAAATACACGGTTACTCGCTCTCCTTGCATGATGATATGGAAACTGTTCCATTCATCAATCGCATTATCAGCTACCTTCAAAGGCTTACTTGGATTGATTTGGTTATTGTACAATCCACCTGAACCTACATTTGCACCCACATTTACACGTGCTAAATCCCATACTTGCACTTGTGGTGAGCCTCTTAAATAAATTCCGGCATCCCCATCCTTTTCGATTTTCCAATCCACAAACATTTCAAAATCTTGATAATCTTTGGAAGAACATAGATTTTCGCCATGCCCAGTAAAATGTAATTCGTCATTTTTAACAAACCATCCAGTTCGCATGATTTCATCTGCTTTCTTTTGTAACAAAGATAATGTATCTGCGTTCATCGTTCTACGCTTTACAGGATTGGCCACCAAACCTTTCCAACCTGTTAAATCCACTCCATTGAACATCGAATAAAAACCGCGTGCTGAACTTGTTCCGCTAATTGCTTTTTGGGCTACGGTGCGTTTTTCTGGATTGCTAATCGCAGGTAATGCTTCTTGCAACCATTCTTTGGTCATTTGACTTTGAAATGCTGGATTCGTAGTGTAAAGAGCTAATAAACCTTCGGCAGCAATCTCTTTCATACCTGGCTCCTTCAAAGCCTTGTACAACACACGCATGGAACTTAAGGTATTATTTTTAGCTAAAAACTCATAGATATTTTCTCTCGTCTCAAAGTTTTTAGTCAAATCCAAGGCATTTCTAAAACGTAAGATTTGTTGAGTTGGATTTTGGAAAGCTTTGGCATTTACATTGACAAATGTTGCAATAGCATCTTCATTCAAGGTTTTCTTGGAAACAATATATAACCAATCCAAAGCATCCACTTCCTTCACATATGGAATCCAATTCAAAGCTTGTTTCGATTTCTTGGCATACTCCGTGATTTTGGAAGAATTACCTGGCGTTTTTAAAATTTGAACCATGCAAGCATGCAAACTTTTTACTTCATCGGGTTGCGTGGCAATCGATAATTTCTCGGCAATGATATCAAAATCTCCTGCATCTACCCATTTGGATAAAACCGAATAAGCAGCTGTTCTTGTTTTGTCATTGGATTGAACTGCTTTCCAAACTTCTGTTTTCACGGAAGGCCATTGACGAGCAGAACCATAAATGATTAAAAGTGATTTTTGACTAGTACTCAAATTGGTAAAGTTTTTCATTTGTGCCGTCAAATATTCATTGGCATTCACTGTAACTAAAGCTGACCCTACCAAAATAGCATCTAATTCTTCCCTTGAGGCCATATTCCAAACCTTAACAATCGCACTTTCTTTTTGCAAAATTAAAAGGCTTTTTGCCACTTGTGCATTCAATACCACATTACCCGTCACATTGTTTAGATAATCCAAGGTCCAATTGGCTTTTTGTAAAGCAGCAAACTCGACAAACTTGATTTTCTTTTCTTCGTTAAGTGTTTTGAATGTTTGAGCTAAAGCCAAAATATCCTTTTTGCTTCCCAATTTGAAATATTTTTTCAAAGCAGATAAACCAATTTCAAGATTGGAATTGGCGTAGATTTTCAATAATTCGGCGGTTGGATTAACTGACAATTGGGCCTTGCTAGTCAAGATTTTACTTGTCAACGCTTCATCTAGTTTTGCCTCTTTGTTTGCCAAAATGGCTTGCAAAGACTTAACATCTTTGTTCGCAATTAACACCTCTAAATAAGCATCCGTTGCATGCGAATTGTCGAAAGCAAAATTCACTTTCTTCGCCTCTTGAGAAAGTAAAGATAGAGAAGCACTTTGTCCTAATTTTGACAAGGCTTTTAAAATCACTTGATTAACTCTTGAATCTGACTGAGGATACAAAGCTTGAATCTTAGCTGCAGCTGCACTTAATCGGATATCCGTTAAGGCTTGTATGGCGTGAATTTTTGTAGTAGCGTCTGTCGACTCTAAAGCGCTTAAAAGTGCATTGGCCACTTTATCCTTGGAATAAGGATACAATTTAGACAAGGTACGCGCTGCAGGGCCTGCCAAATAGCTATTTTTCAAAAATGGCACAATGACATCCACCGATTCCGCTTGGCCAATGGATTGCAAAGCTTGCATCGCTCTTTGTTGCAAAGCAAGATCATTGGATTCTTGAATGATCTTCAAATTGGCTTGAACACGTGTATTGCGCTCGGCATCATTCACATAAACAGGCGCATTCGATTTTTGTACTTGGGCTAGGATACTTTGCTGATTGGCAAAAAGTAAACTAGCGCTTAAGAGCAATGATATTTTTATTGATTTCATATTCGATTACAGGGTATAAGGTGCACGCATAGGTTGATCGATTAAGCGATTTGCTTCTTCATCTCCGACGAATAGCTGGGTTTGTGGATCAAATTTTAAGTTACGGCCCAGTCGCATCGCGATTAAGCCTAGGTTGACAACGGTACAAGATTTATGACCGTTCTGATCATTCAATGCAAATGTTTTTCTGTTTTTTACAGAGTCAACAAAATCTGTTTGCTGATCAACAGGATCAGGAAATTCAGCTAATTTTCTTTCAAAATCAGGAATATCACATTTGAAATTTCTGAACAATTTACCCTTCGGTCCTTCAATATAGGCCACTTTCTCATCTTTGGCCTCTCCATCTAAAACGATTTGGCAACCATCTGCATAGGTGTAGGTAATTCTTCTAAAAGTACCCACAGCATCTGCGTCTTGTGCTGGCGCATCTACTTCGATGTAAACAGGACTTGTATCATCTTTGCCTAAGAAATATTGAATTGGATCAATGTAATGTTGACCCATATCTCCCAAAGCTCCACCATCATAATCCCAATAACCTCGGAATGTTTGGTGCGTACGATGCAAATTATAAGGCTTATAAGGAGCTGGACCTAACCATCTTTCATAATCCAGTTCGGGTGGAACAGGTTGTGGAGTTAAATCGGTTTTCCCGACCCAGTAAAATTTCCAATCAAAGCCGGTATGCTTGCTGATGGTTACTTTCAAAGGCCAACCTAACATCCCAGAATCAACTAATTTTTTAATGGGTTTTACAGGAGTGTTCATCCCGTAAAAATTATTTTCAAATCGAAACCAAGTGTTTAAACGAAAAATACGTCCATGTTGTTGAACCGCTTCTGTGACTCTTTTACCTTCTCCGATGGTTCGAGTCATGGGTTTTTCACACCAAATATCTTTTCCTGCTTTGGCTGCATCTGCGGCCATGATTCCATGCCAATGTGGAGGAGTTGCAATGTGAACAATATCCACTTCTGGTAATTGGATCAATTCACGGTAATCCGAAAATGCTTTTACGCCCTTTTCTACCCGATCCAATCCTAATTGTAAATTTTTTGTGTCTACATCACACATGGCAACTACCCGAGTTCCTGCATAAGGAATATGCCCTCTTCCCATTCCTCCTGTCCCGATGATTCCTTTGGTTAATTGGTCACTGGGAGCTAAATAGCCCTTTCCTAATACATGACGCGGCACAATACTAAAAGCTGCTACACCCAAGGCAGAGCTACCTAAAAACTTTCTACGTGAAATTTCCATATTAAATTAAGCTTAAGCCTACAAGTTAGAATTTTTTTTATAAAAATTTAGACTTCTCTATGGGCTATTTAATTACATTTGAAAAAACAATTCAATTAATTATGAAAAAAATACTTCTAGGCCTATTAATGGCACTTCCAATTTTATCGTTTGCACAATGTCCAGAGCAAGTCGGTGTTCAATTGTATAGTTTCAGAAATGAAATTCCAAAAGATGTTCCAGGAACCATTGCTAAAATTGCAGGCATGGGATTTAAAAAAGTAGAATTTTCTGGGACTTATGGCTTAAGCCTACCAGAATACAAAAAATTAATGGACCAAAATGGTATCAAAGTTATTGCAGTAGGAGCAGAATTTGGCGAATTACAAGATCCAGCGAAAAGAAAGGAAATCATGGATCGAGCTAAATTTTTAGGTTCGACTTACATCATTACTTATTGGATCGGGCACAAAGGCAATGAATTTGGGATTTCGGATGTCGATAAAACCGTTCAAGTTTTCAATGAAGCAGGAAAAGAATTTGCCAAAAATGGCTATCAATTCTTGTACCATGTCCATGGCTATGAATTCAGACCTTATAAATTGGGTTATTTGATGGATGAATTGATTCAAAAAACGGATCCAAAGTACGTCAATTATGAAATGGACATTTATTGGGTATTCCATCCAGGACATAACCCTGCCCTTTGGTTACAAAAATATCCAACACGTTGGAAGGCTTTACACATCAAAGATCGCAGAATGGGTACTCCCGGAAATCAATTTGGATCAAGTGATGTAGAAAACGATGTAACAGTAGGAACAGGCGAGTTGAACATGAAAGACATTATGGAAATTGCCAAAAAGAACGGAATCAAGCATTACATGATTGAAGACGAATCCTCCAGATCCATGCAACAAGTACCAGAAACAGTGAAATTTTTGAGCTCTTTTTTCTAAAAACGAATGTTAATGATTGTATCAGGTTTGCTATATCGAGTAACCTGAACAGCTAATTCACCAGATTTTTTCTTCAATCGTTGCGGCACCGCGACTTGATCGAAAAAATCTGGTTTTGCTAAATACAAATCGATTTTTTTACGGCCCGTTTTTTCTTTGACCACTAAAATATAATGAATTTCACTTCTGTTGGAAGGATCAGCAAATTTCTTGCGAATGACTCCATCTAATGCCATTTCTCTGATTTCACTTTCGGTATCGTACATTTTTTCTGCCCAAAGTTTTGGCAAATACATTTGTAACAATAAACCTACCGCTCCTACGATAAACAAAGTAGAGGTAAAGTTTTTCATTCCAAAAACGGAAGTCGTATTTCCGGAACTCGATCCTCCACCCATGTTACCAAACAAAGGCATTTTTAGTTTTTTTCTTGGGGCTCTTCTTGGCGGAATCGGTTGTTCAGACATATCATTCAAATTAGGAACACAAATGAAAGGAATTTTGGGGCAAATGTCAAAAATAGGTAATAGGTAATAATGCGAATTAAGAGTTGAAATTATCATTAGGGTCCGTTCTCTAAACATATGTTTAAAAGCGAATTTGAATTTGCTTTTCCTTCATTTCTTTTACAGAAATGCAATTTATTGGCTAATTCTTTTTCTGAGGCATTTCTTTTTTTGAAAAAAAAGAAACAAAAAAACTTTTTTCTTCTGCTTAATCCAAGACGAATCAGTCAGCTGGAGCTGACTGACCGATTTTCACTCCGCTCACGGCTATGTTCTTTGACCCTGTCGCACATCGCCCATGCGCATTGTCAAAGCTCCGCCTTGCCGCTGCGTTTAAATCTTTCGTTAGGATTAAGCGTTGGCCATAAATGAAATATTTATAACGAATGACCGAATGTT